>ERZ773061.989-NODE-989-length-10943-cov-15.697006_pt1 | contig 10943 bp, 10 predicted proteins | sample MGYA00580627_ERZ773061 | MGnify/ENA primary metagenome ERZ773061 (study PRJEB29015, sample SAMEA2738119) | human oral metagenome | biome: human oral; feature: human-associated habitat; material: saliva | place: China | collected 2223 ...
CCTCTCACTAGGGAGCTCAACTATTAAAGAGACGCTAAGTCTCAAAACGAGCCACATTAGTACCCTGAACTTTGGATCAGCAGAGATTCATGGTCAAGCCTCATTGGATGACATCACATCTAACGGCATCGGCTTTGATCAGGCTCACTTCAATGAAGAGGGATCCATGAAGAAGGTATACTCTACGGAGCCTCTGAATCTAGGAGAAGCCGTCTTTAAGACTGGACTCAGCTTGGAAGAAGTTGGAGCAAAAAGTATCAATGCGGGCTCCGCTAATCTTGGAGATCTTACTCTTGGGAACGTGTACTTTGAGTCTTTCTATACAAGAACCGCTACAGCCTCAAAGCTTACTATTCAAGAAAATAAGCTATCCTTTAGAGGAAATCTCCGCAATACGAGTCGGATTCTGACTCAATCAGATTCAGAAAATAACCAGAACTCTCTAGCGACTCGGCTGGCACTCGCTATCGAGGCAATAGTGGACAGCCCCACTAGATACTCCTTAGTCCGCTTTTTAGGGACAGATGTGTAACTAATTATAGGATATGAAATTCTATCCCTATAGCTAACTCAGAGGACTTTATTTAGGTATTTCCTAAGTAGAGTCCTCTTTTTTTACAAAAGGAAAAAAGAGGAAGCCTTCTTTCCCCTTATGTTATTTAAAATAGATTACTTATCACCTCCCTTACAGGCTACTGGTTCAATTCTACAATATGCTGTTTGCATAGAAAAACAAATCTCATTTCATCACTTTGGCAAAAGTGTGAAGGAAATCTCATGATTTCCTTGTTGTTCCTGAAGTGAACAAGCAAGCTGATAAGGTTTATAAGTCAAGTTTATCTGATCCTTTTCTGATCAATCAACATCAAGCTTAGTAATTTGAAAGTTTCAGTTTTGAGGAGAAAAGAAAGATAAAGTCTGACTTTTTTCTTCTGTTTTCGAGGAATCTGAAGAAAGTTGAGAAAATGCATATTTAATCGGTTCATTTTCTCATTTAGTTAAGGTTAAAGTCGCTTCATCATATATTTTTCCCTGATAAGAAGAACTATTGATCACTTGGAGAAAAAAGGTATCAAAGTCGGACTTAACCTGCTCAACTGTAGTATTAGACTTAAGGGATTTGAGTTGAGATTGGTTGAACCCCAGTCACATTAACATCAAAACTCCAATAATGATAACTACAATAATGATTTCGATCAAGGTAAATCAGCTTTTTCTTTTTATTTTCATAGTTATAGTCATCAAAAATTAAACTCCCACATTTTCCATTACAGAAAATACTACTCCAAAAATTCCTGATGCTACAAAAGCAACCATCACTCCCATAAAAATAAGGATTACTGGTTCAAGCACTTTTGAGAACTGAGAAATCTGATTATCTAACTCTTCTTGATACATTGAGATAATATTTGAGAGAGCATCTTCAAGATTCGCTGTTTCCTCTCCTACCTTGATCATCACGGCAACATTAGGATAGATGAGATGGGACTCATACTGTATTGTATCAAATATTGTTTTTCCAAGCTGTAGTCCTGAGATAATATTTTCGATCATCTCCTTGTATGCAGGGATATCCAAAACTCCTCTCATCAAACGGAATGTCTGAACATAATCTAGCCCTGATCAGATCATAAGCTTGGTATATCTTACTCGCTTGATCAAATAGTAGGTTTTGGTCATAGATCAGAGCATTGGAGTATTGAGCATAAAGCTTGATAGCCACTTTTTACCACTGTCTGTAGTTGTATAAATACCACCTACAACCAATCAAGTTATGAGAACAATCAGAATCTTTCTCCAAGAAGCAACAAAGAAATCTGACATCCCCTTAAGGATCAAGGTAATTCAAGGTAATTTCTGATCTCCTCCAGCAACCATATCTAAGATATCTGGCAATACACTAGAAAACAAGAAAAGTACCGCTCCTACTGCCATAATAATCAAAATTACTGGATAGGTAAGCGCAGACTTATATCTATTTTTGATGCTCTCAAGATAGACATACTCATTTGCAAGCTCCTGAAGAACAACATCGAGATTCCCTGTATTTTCTCCTGTCTTTACAATAGCAGCATCTGACTCATCAAAGTACTCGGGCAAACGAGAAAGTGCATAAGAAAAGCTCTTTCCCTCATTGAGGTGGAAAATAATAGAAGTTGCAACCTTTTTGAGCGCATAATTGGTAGTAGATTGTTTGATCGTTTCTACTGCTTGTAGAATAGAGACTCCACCTTTGAGCATATAGACAAGCTGTTTATAGAAAAGAATCTTATCCTTTACCGAAAAGGACTGCATATCCATACTCTGCATCAATGAGATGACCATTTGTTCAATTCGTCAGATTTTTTTTGTTTCTTCTGGCATAGGAAATGATTAAAAAATAAGAGAATTATTTAAAGTAGTATGCAACAAGTTTAAGCTCTGTCTCTTGAGACTCGGAGTAAGCCATCATATCATAACTTACTTCTTCAATATGATAGAGGATACGATCATTAGGCTCGGAAATAATATACTTTTCGATATTATCTACAAAAGAAACCAATTCATCTTTGGATGGAAAAACTACCTTAACAGAAATAGGAATCTTATAAAACTGACTCTTTTGATCGATCAAAGTTCCAGATCAGATTTCAATACTGTGGATTTCTCCATTTCTTGGAGAAGATGAGCTCGAAGGCTCAGATCTAATAAGATATTGATCAAGATTTTTAAGAATTTTCTTCTCATCAACCCCCATTTTATCAGATTTTAGTCCTCAAAGTTGAAAATAGGATCTAACGGTATGGAGTTGATCACTAACAGAAGGATCTAGCGAATCGCAGTTTGTTTTATCATTAATACAGCTCAAGACAAGATCTTGCTGATGTTCTGCAATTTTTCGTGTTTTTTTCTGACTGGTAATATGTGCTATCTCCTCATCCAAAGATCAGTTTTTTTGCTGTTTCTGTGAATATTCTTCTTGTGTTGTCTGGAAGGTTGACCAAGCCTTTGGCACATAATTAGCTCCAACAATCACACTTAAAATAAGGAGAATAATAACGTAAATCTTATATTTTGCGGTTACAACTCTCGCTACCTGAAGATGACTTTCAGAAGCTACACTTTGCACCTCTGCAGCCATCTGTTGAGAATAGGCAGAGGTATTTTGTTGTTGAATAAGATTATTGATGAGAGACTGATCCTGTGTTGGCATTATTAACTACGTTAGCAGATAAAGTAAATTTGAATGTTGAACCCTCTTCAGATTTTTCGTACTTTCTAACAGAAATATCTGAAAGAAAGTCTAGTCCATTAAACTTATCAAGTAGTCCTCCACTTCCGAAACGATTTCCATAAAGCACTTTCAAATTAGAAACCTCTCCGTTGAGAGAAAGTTTTTCTAAGTCTACTTTAAACTCTGAAAGTTGGACTCCTCCTCTAGACTCCTCTACTGACTTGATCGTATCTAGGATTTCAAGGATACGATGTACATAATCTGACCATGGAATACGAGAGGTTTTACTTTCCAAATCTTGAATATGCAGATAATGAGAAAAGTTTTCATCAGCCAAAAGAGATGAAATCTGATTTTGCTTATCGGAGATCCCCTGATCTAAAACACTAGACTGCCTCTGGAGATAATAGCTATATCCGTATAATGCTCCCATAGCTCAGATCCCCAAAAGAAATAGGGTAAGCAACAAATAGTAATATCTCTGCCAAGATTGTGTTTGCTTTGATAAAGCCATTAGAAAAATTTAAAAGAATAAATCACTTATAAGTATATCCCTTTTGTAAAAATATGCAAATTTTGAATCGAGAAAAACTTATTAAAAATTCCTAGTCCCTCTTGCAAATAAGCATAAAATCACTATAAAAAAAACAAATTATCAGTTGGTAATATACAATTTCAATTGGTAGTAGATTTTTATTTGATTAAGGCACGATATCATGCTTCGTTCGCATACTTGCTGATCACTTACAGCAAAAAATATTGGAGAAACCGTGAAACTCTCAGGATGGGTAAACAAGAGCAGAAACCTTGGAGGAATGCTCTTTATTGATCTTAGAGATAGATATGGGATCACTCAGATTACTCTAGATCCTGCAAAGGTAAATTTTGAACTCCCAGAAATCAAGGCAGAATATGTACTTCAGGTAGAAGGGAAAGTTATTGCAAGACCTGATACCATGATCAACAAAGATATGATCACCTGAGAAATCGAGGTAGAACCTACAAAAATATCAGTTTTTTCAACTTGTAAAGAATTGCCTTTTTCTGTAGATCATGAAAATCCAGTAGGTGAAGATCTTAGACTTGAATATCGCTATCTTGATCTAAGAAGAAAGACCATGAAAGAAAATGCGGTAATGAGACATAAAATTGTACTCGAAACCATGAATTTTTTTGATAAAAAAGAGTTTTTGCATTTAGAGACGCCAACTTTTGTAAAAAACACCCCAGAAGGATCTCGTGAATATGTTGTTCCTGCCAGATTCGAACCAGGAAAATTCTTTGTACTTCCTCAATCTCCTCAGCAGTTTAAGCAAATGCTCATGGTAGCTGGATTTGATAAGTATTTTCAGATTGCGAGGTGTTATCGTGATGAAGATCCTAGAGGAGATCGCCAACCTGAATTTACCCAAGTGGATTTTGAGCTTTCTTTTGTAGAGCAGCAGGATATTTTGGAGCTCATTGAAGAATATTTCATGCACTTATCTGCAAAATTTTATCCAAACAAAAAAATAAAAGCTGAACCATTCCCAGTTCTCACTTGGAAAGAATCAATGGATTTATATGGAATTGACAAGCCAGAACTCAGAGTAGATAACTTTACTTTTCACGAAGTAACTGACTGGGCAAAAAAGTCAGATTTTACTGTTTTTCAACAAGCACCTTGTGTAAAAGCACTTGTCTTGCCTAAGGAAATGGGAAGATCAGAAGTGGAAAAAAAATACGAATTCCTTGCAAAATCTTTCGGATCAAAGGGAATGCCTTGGCTCTGCTTGAGCAAAGAAGAAGGATTAAAGGGATCAATTGCAAAATTTATCGATGACGCAGCTCTTGAAGAACTCAAAAAAATCACTGGAGCAACAGAGGGGACAACCATCATCTTTCAGGCTGACACTTGGCTCAAGGCTTGTGAATATCTTGGGAAACTTAGAATTGAGGCAATCAAGCAGCTTGACCTTTTGAAAGGAAAGGAAGATGAACTAGCATTTTGCTTTGTAATTGATATGCCACTTTTTGAGGAAGGGGACGATGGAGAGCTAGGAGCCACCCACCACCCATTTACCAAGCCAACTGACAAAGATATTGAATTTGTAAAGAAACTAGGAAATAAGATTGCGAACGGAGAAAAAATGACCAACGAAGAAAGAGAGCAACTCCTTGAAGTAAAGTCTGATTCTTATGATATTGTATTGAACGGATATGAACTTGGTGGTGGAAGTATTAGAATCCACGATGCAGAGCTTCAACACGCAATTTTTGCACTTTTGGGACTCAGCGAACAACAAATTCAAGAAAGATTCGGACATTTGCTCAAATGTTTTGCCTATGGGGTACCGCCTCACGGAGGATGCGCCTTTGGACTTGATAGAATTGTAATGCTTTACCAGAACATGGAAAACATCCGTGAAGTAATCCTCTTCCCGAAAAATCAGAAATACCGCGACTTGATGCTCAACGCTCCAAGCGATATCGGAGAGGGATTGATTCATGAATTGGGACTAGAAGTTTTACCACAAGAAGAATAATAGAAAAAGAAGTCTGAACGAGAAATGAGGTTCTTTATCAGACTTCTTTTTTATTTTTTATGAAGATTATTGTTGAACTCCTGGTGTAAGATCTGAGCTTGGAATTTCTGAAGTTTGCTCGAGTTTATCTAGAGAGGTTGTATTTTCCGTTTCAGTCTGAACTGGAGCTTGCGGAACTCATGCACCAGCAATCTGATCAATTTTGTTGATAGGATTTTGAACAAATTCCTTAGTATTTGCAAGGGCTTCAGATCCCATATCCTTGGTTTTTTGAATTACTTGTCCAATTCCTTGATGGAGCTGAGAGACTAAGCCTTGTGGATCTGAGTGATTTTCCTGAGACTGATTTAAGGTTTCTGAAACCTGATTGACTACAGGAGCAGTGATATTTTGGGCTTGATTTACCACACTTTGAGTAGCAATTTGCACTGCAGAAACTGGATTTTCTACAAAATCAGTAGCATGATCTTTTATATTGGAGATTGCTTGTGTTGAGTTCTCCACAATCTGAGATCAGACTTGTTGTGTTTTTTGAAGCGTAGCATCGACTGATTGAGTTGCTTGTGAGGCAAGATTTTGTGCAGTTTGAGCTGTTTGCTGAGCAACATTGGAAACCGTATTCGCAATATTTCCTGGTGCAGAAGCCACCATTTGTGCTGCTGAATTTGCTGTGTTAACCACAGTATTTGAAATATTTTGAGTAGTATTTACGACAGAGTTGGTAATTTGCTGTGTTTTTGCCAAGAGTCCTTGGGTACTAGCAACAAGCTTGTCAAAGAATCCTGGTTCTGACTTGGCTTGTAATGGGGCAGATTGCCCAGCTTGAGAAGCTTGCTGTGAAACAGTATTTGCAGATCAAGACAAAGGATCTGGCTGTCCAGTCGCTTTTGCGATAAAAGAAGCTGAACTTTTGAGCATTCTATCAAAGAAACCTTCTTTTTTTGGTTGAGAATTTACTGAGCTCAAATCTACTGTTTGAGGAGTTTGTTGATTTTCTGGCATTGTATTTTTGTAGAAACTAAAATAAGTTCTTATATCCATTATAGCTGTTTTTTTATATTTGTCAAAAAAATGAGAGAATTTTGCTTGTATTAAAGCTTAAGTTCTGTACAATGGAGTCAGATTTCTTTTTCTCTTATTTTGAAGAAAAAGATTTTTACTGGATTATAAGAACTAAAAAATGAATAAAATCCTGATCTGTAGCTATGATGCTACCTTCCTCCCAGAGAAAAAAACTCCTGAAGCAGCATGCCGAGACATTAAATGTGCGGAAGAAATCACGACTGCTCCTGGAGAGATCAAACTCGTAAAAAGTGGAATCAAAACCTATATTCCAACTGGTCGATACTGTAGAATGTATGCTAGAAGCTCTCTTCCCCTCAAAAATGGTCTCATGCTCGCAAATAGCGTAGGAATCATCGATAGCGACTATAGAGGAGAATATCTTATGCAGCTTTTTAATTGCACGCAGGAGCCAATTACGATAAAAAAAGAAACAAGACTCTGTCAGATCGAATTTTGTCCACATTATTGGGGGAATCAACAGTTTGGAACGAGCGATATCCCAGCAATTGAAACCTGTGTAGATGCGGACCTTTGGGAAAGATTTGATGAAGAATTTAGCTCAGAGAGAGGAAGCTGAGGATTTGGATCGACAGGGAAAAACTAATTTCTTATTCATAAGAGAGAACTAACTATTTCTAAACATTATAAAAAAAGACAAAAATCAGACTTTTATTTTTCGTTTTCTATTGACGATGAAATCACTTATAAAAACACCAACTCAAATCAAAAATATTACAGAATCTTGTAAATACCTCACAGAACTGCTTTATACCCTCAAAGATGAGACTAAAGCTGGGGTTAGCTTGATTGAACTTGAGGAATTTGCGGATCAATGGATCAAAAAAAGAAATTTGAAAGGAGCATTTAAGGGATTTGAGTGATTTCCTGCGAATCTCTGTCTGTCTGTAAATGACTGTGTAGTTCACGGGATCCCAGATGATACGATTTTGAAAAATGGCGACTTGCTCAAAATTGATGCTGGATTGATTTATGAGAAGGGAGTTTCTGACTCTGCTATCAGCGTGATTGTGGGAGATGCCAGTGCTAATCCGCTTGGTGCGGATCTAATCAGAGCAACAAAAGCTTCTCTTGATCGTGGAGTAGCAACTATCAAAGCCGGCGGTTTTGCCTACGATTATGGAAAAGCTGTCCTCAATACGATTACCAATGAAGGATTCAGAGTTTTGAAGACTTTAAGTGGGCATGGAGTGGGAAATGATGTGCATGAGATGCCTCTTTTTCTCAACTACCCTGCTGCTGCGATGAAAAAAATCCAATGGACTCCTGGAATGGTGGTTGCTTTGGAACCAATCACAGCAGTAGAATCCGACGATGTCGTATATCATGAAAGCGACTGGAATCTCTACTGTAGAAAAGGAGATCTCGGAGCACAGTGGGAATATACGGTTTTGATCACTGAAAATGGACCTGAGATTTTAGCTGGAGTAACTGAGGATTGGTATTAGAAAAAGAGGAGAGAAACACTCTCCTCTTAATTACTAATCCTAATTTCTCTTTGATTTGTTTGTTATCACCAAGATCCTTTGAGATCTTCCACAACAGACCCTGGGCTGAGATAAGTAAAGAATCGGAGTCTGTTTTTTCCGATCAAAAAACTTACCCTATCTGGCGTATCATCTCCCTCCATAGCTACAAAGGGATTTTTGTGATATCGACCGTTGATTCTGCCCATTTTCAAAACTTTCATTAAAAACCAAGAATCTGTTGTTAGTTGAAGAGAAGGCTGAGTCCTAGGTTTTGTCCAAGGAAATGTAAACTCATAATCACAGTCTGAATCTCCTTGATTTGTTGCCTCAGCATAGCCAATACATGAGACATTACCTGCACCTCCAATAGTTGTTCTCACCTTATAAACATGAGGAGAACAATAACCTCTCGTCTCTGCAGTCCTTATTGCTTGTGGACTATCAGGGGAGGATTTCTGATTTGCATGATCAATTAGTTTTTTTAGATTTTCCCTTTTTGCAAAAGAGCGAATAAGGGCATCAAATTCTTGAGGAGGTGCATTATCAATCACCTCAAGAACTTCTCCAGAAGAAACTTGATTGACTTGCTTGTTGAGATACTTCTTGACAAGAGCATTTACTGCCAAAGAAGTTGCGAGACTCAAATCGTAATCATCTTTTGAACTCCAATTAGGAATTTCATCCGCATGATGGGAACCTCCCAATTTTACGAATTCATCTGCCAAAAGATTCATAACTGCCTCAAGTTCTCCTTGAGAAAGATCCTTCCAGTTGGGAAGTGTGTCTGGCTGATCTGAGAGTGCCAAATCTGCCAACAAACCATACTTATTCTGAGAGATCAAAGTAGAATACTCCTTGATCAAGTCAGAATTTTGGAGCTTTTGCTGCTCTTGTTCGTGAAGAAGCTCACTAGAACAAGCAAAAAGCATTACCATACTGAGGAGAATCGTAATTCCCCAAAAAAATTTAGCTTTCATAAAATACTGTTTTAAATGTTATAAGAAAATAGGATTAGTATCTCTGATGCAGAGATGACAATAGTATACTAATACTAATACTAATATCAAGAGAAATATATAATTTCTCCCCTTGCTTTTCTAAAAAGAAACGATATAAGAACATTAAGTTGATTTTAATGAGATAGGGAAAATGATGAAAAAAGCACGAATTATTGGATCATGTGTTGGACTTTATTTTTTGATATATTGAGGAATAACTTGGCGATTAAGTTTTAGAGCTCCCCACTCAGATCTTTACCAAAACTGCATTACCATCGATGAATATCTCGATCAAGCAGAAAAATATCATACAAGAGAATTTGTTACTTATTACAATCAGCAGTATCTGGATCGAACAAAGGAGCTCCAAGCTGCTGGGGTAGAAAAAGTTCCCATAGACAGAGATCAAATTTTTAATCCTTTTTCTCCACACTGAGATTTTAGAGATTTTGAGAAATTTGGGTGGAAAAATAACACAACTCTTGCAAGTCTTGCTCCTGGTGTCAAAAGTCCAGTCGTAACGAGAAGTCAGCTTTTTAAGCTTATTCCTCCACCAAATCATACCAAGATGATTCAAGATTTTGGACGAAAGGAGGATAAAACGCCAACTTGTATTGATGGAAGAATCAGTTCAAACCCTGAGTTCTACTCTATTGATGATTTTAGAAAGCACAAAAATAAGACCGACTTCATCGATGGTAAAGCCTTTGATCAACGGCACCAGCTCTATCGGTTTTATCACTTTGAGGGTTACATCTTAGAACCCGAGACTCGAGAATGGCTCTATAAGGATGGCGGCATTAGTTCAGTATATAGTTGAATGTTTGAAAGTAGCTTTGTCCCTGAGATCGAAGATATAAGATCATATTTTATTTGGGATACTTTTCTTAATAAGGACCATAAAATGTGGTATTGGTAATCTAAAATCATATAATACTCTTTACTTGCAATACAAATATTCAAAAAAAACAACTTAAATAAAAATTGTATGAAAACATTCATTTATCTTGCACTTAATTTGTCGAACTATGAAAATCATCTCACGAAATGTCAATGGAATTAGAGCCGTACTGCAAAAAGGATTTCTCGATTTTGTAAAACAGGAAAATCCTGATATTCTTTGTCTTCAAGAAGTAAAAGCCTTTGAACATCAGATGCCGACTGAACTCAGATTTGCTATGCAAGACTATGATTATATCTGGCACCGCAGTGAAAGGCCTGGATATGCGGGGACTGCGATCTTTTACCGTAAAGGTCTAAAAATAGAAAAAAGTCTGAATTCTTTCGATGATTGCCCGATAATGAACGATGATGGAAGGGTAACCGCAATTGAGTGGTCAGATTTTGTGCTTTTTAATATCTATTTCCCAAATGGTGGGGACAGAGCTGATGGAACAGAAATGCTCAGCTATAAACTCAAGTTTTACCAAGACTACCAACAAGAAGTTCAAAGACTTATTCAAACTGGGAAAAAAGTGATTACCACAGGAGATTTTAATATCTGCCATCGTCCCATCGATATCGCTAGACCAAAGGAAAATGAAAATTCAATCGGATTTCTTCCTATTGAAAGAGCGGAAATGGACAAGATGGAATCTAGCGGATTAATTGATGTTTTTAGACTTCAAAATCCAGAGCTTACCGATAAGTATAC
>ERZ773061.994-NODE-994-length-10912-cov-10.747997_pt1 | contig 10912 bp, 16 predicted proteins | sample MGYA00580627_ERZ773061 | MGnify/ENA primary metagenome ERZ773061 (study PRJEB29015, sample SAMEA2738119) | human oral metagenome | biome: human oral; feature: human-associated habitat; material: saliva | place: China | collected 2223 ...
TTGAGATAGCCTGTTTCTGCGACATCTGTGAGGCTGTTTGAAATAGGTGACGTTGAGCAGGCGAAATAAATTGCTGCATCATCGTCTGTGATGTTGTGATTATGTGCAATGTCATTGTGTGATCCGTACGTGCATTCGTGGAATTGTCCTGTCGCGTCGAGCCAGCCGGTGAAGCCTTGATCTTTAGCGAGAGGTCGTTGCGGACATTCTTTAATTTCTACGATTTCGTCGTCAGTTGGATCGGGATAGAAACCGCCGACTTTGTTGACGTAGAGTGTCTTTTTAGTCTTGAGTGTTTCTTCAGGATGATCCATTTTGGCGAGCATGAGTTCAGCCATTTCTGGTGAGCTATATAGTCGTTGAATTAAAGCCGTGCGATGCATGTCTGCGAGGTCATCAAGATAGAGATAGGTGTCAACGCCTTTTTCAGGGTGTTCTAAGTCTGAATCTTTTAAGACGCGGTACCACGCATTGGTTTGGTCTGTTTTGATGTGAGCGAAAGTTGGCATTTGTTAGAATCCTTTCTTTGAATTAGTTATTGATGCAGGATAGAGTGAGTCAAAGTCAATGTTGTCATCGAAGTAGATTCCTTGTTTTGCGTTGTTGTAATAATCATGGAATAAGATCTTTGGAAGCTTACCGTTATATTTTTCTCGAATTACGAATCGTTCAATTCCACGAGCTGTGAGTTCGACTGCCCAGAGCGGGTTGTTTGATTCATACAATTGATACGGCGACATTGTCTTTTCGATTGTAGTGGGAACAGTGGTCATGGCTAGATATTTGAGCTTTAGTGTTTTGACCATGTGTTCTTGCAAGAGAACATGTGCTAACTTGAGAAACTGTTCAAGCTCATGAATATCCGGATTGACTTGTTCGCGTAATTTATTATATTGTTCTGTAAATGTGGTGTCTTTATTCGTTGTCTTCGTAATATACATCTAACCATCCTTCTTGTTCGTGTAGCGTTTTCATATCAACATATGGATGCTTTTTGTCATATTCTTCTCGCCACTGGTCGATTTCACGAACAGTTAATCCTTTTGCCCATGCGATGTTTCTTGTGTCGTATAATTGTTCTCGCGACATGGTTTTCTCAAGGCTATTTAGTACAACTTTTTCGGTCGCAATTTTCATACGCATTTCGGCTCGACTGTCGATTTGGCTGAATCCGCTATAGTCCTGAGGATCGTTTTGTATTTGGTTATTTAAAATGTAAATATGGGTTAACAATTCGTCTTCGGTTACGTCTGGTTTGTTAATTAGGATGTTATGAACGGCGTGAATGTGTTCAGATTTGGTTGATTCTATGAGTTCGGGTAGATATTCAGGGTGGGCTTTGAGTGCGTATGTGGCAACGCCGGGTACGTTACTATTTAGGAAATATTCTGGGAAATACCCGTGTTTCGCTAGTTCCCACTTTACAGTGATGTCGCCCAGATTTGGCAAATTTTTGCAGTGAGCCCATTCTTCGTAATGTTCGACTCCTTCACCGTTTTGGATCATTTCGATCATTATGTTTGGATCTGTGATAGACATGAATTATCCTTTCTATAAATAGGGCGAATCGTATGTTTCTGTGTCGATGATGTAGGTTTGATTTGTTTCGTAAGTTTGCTTGAACATTTCTTCTGACAATTTGCCTGTTTTCTTTTCTAAACCTAGAAAATTTTCGATTTCGAATGAACAGAGTTTGACTGCCCAAAGTGGACTATTTGCCGCATACAGTTGATATGGTGACATTGTTTTTTCGATTGTTGTTGGAACTGTAGTCATTGCACAATATTTAAGTTCGAGGGCTTGACTACTTTTTGATTGCTTATGTTTTGGAATAGCGTCTAGATAGATTTTAAGTTCGTTGATATTCGGATCCGTTTGTCCGCACAATTTGTTGTAAAGAACTAATGTGTCTATCATATCTGTGTCATTTTGTTTTAGATATGGGATTGTGGTCATTTTTTCTTCCTTTCTACTACCAACCCATCATTAAGTGAAATGGTTTATTAGTTAGTTCACCGGTGATCGCTCGGGCGTATCTATCATTGAATTCTTCTTCGGTTAATTTGCAAGTTCCGACTGTGTGTTTGAGAACAGCATCTGCTTCTTCAGCTGTTAATTCATTTGTCCAAAGCGGACTGCCAGATGCATATAGTTGATACGGCGACATGGTTTTCTCAATGGCAGTTGGTTCAGTAGTTAGCGCGCGATATTTTAGTTTTAGGCTGTGGAAAACTGTACTGAAGCTGTACGGTTGTTGGTTGAAGAATTCTTCGAGTTCCTGAATCGTTGGGTTTTTATAGGCTTTTATGTTGTCAAATTTGTAGCCCCATGCGTCTCGTTCGAGTTTGACTATATAACGATAGAACGGATCAGGCTTTTCGGGTTTTTTCAGTGGTACTAACAAATCAAAGGTGTTAAAATTTTGTCGCATTTTGGTTCCTCGTTTAATAATATTTCGTCTATGTTTAGATACGGACGGGAGCTCGTTAATCGTTGGTTGAGTAAATCCATTGCTTTGTCACAAACACTTTCGATGTCGAATTCTTCTTTTGATTGTTCACTTAAACTATAGGCGCGTAGTACATTGACGACGGCTATTCCGTTTAGTTTTTCTGTCCAGAACGGATTATTCGCTTGGAATAATTGCGCCGGCGACATGGTTTTCTCGATCATAGTCGGTTCTGTGGTTTGTGTAGCGTAATACAGACGAATGGCACGCAACTTGTCTTTCATTGTGGTTTCCGGTACGCGAGCATTGAGAAATTCTTTGACGTATTTTAAGTCTGTTTTTGTGTTGATAATCGCACAAACAAATTCCCAGTGACGTTTTTTATTTCGAGCAAGTAGTTGGCTACAATATTCGTTGTGATGGCGCACGACGGCTTCACGAATCTTTGGATTTTTGTCGTTGATGAATGTTTCAGGGAAGATGCCCAGACAAGCTAACGCGTATCGAACGGCACCGTGTTCGTGCGTTTTCCATTCTTCATAGTGTTCTTTTGCATATTGATAGTCGATGAGTTTAGCAATAACCTCGGGTTCGTTTTTTGCGATGAGCGCCTCAATGTTTTCGCCTTTAGACGCCATTTGGATTCGTTGTTGCTTGTTGGTTTTCGCGAGCACGTCGTTTTGCATGTTTAGGCTTCCTTTCTATGGTTGAATTTTAAGTTCCATATTGATAAGTAGGCATGATCTTCGTCCAATTCTATTAGTTTTTTTAAATTTTCGAAAAAGATGTCGCTTTTGATGGTGTCGTATAAGTCTAGAATAGATTCGATACGTTTTAATGTTAAATTGTTTGCCCAAAACGGGCTTTGAGATTGAAACAATTGCGATAGCGACATGGTTTTTTCGATTGGGCTTGGTTGCGATGTTTTTGCCTTATACATAATGCGAATAGCTTGTAATTTACGTTGGTCTATGCCGTTAGGCACAGGTGCTTCAAGAACGATTTTAATACAATCTGTATTCGTTGTTTCGTCGATTTGGTTGCATACGAAATTCCAATGATCTACGCTATTAAGGGCTAACAGTTGTTTGCAATATTCTAGATCTGTTACCGCAAAGGCATGTTGGATTTCTGGGTGTTCACTTGTTTTCCATTCATCGTAATGTTCAGTTGCAAGTCCTTTACTGATGAGTCCTGCAATGATTGGTGGATCGGCTTTAGCGATTAGTTCTTCGAGATGTTCGCCACGAGATGCGATGTAGAGTTCTTGCTGTTTAGTTAACATGCAGACTCCTTTCTAGTGCAGATTTTCTTTAAGAATTTCTTTTAGTTGTCGATTATCAATAATGCCGTAATCAGTGATAGTTTCGTTGATGATTGGTGTAATGACTTCAGATTTTTTAATATTTTTTAGTTGTTGGTATTTGTTTAAAATGATTTTAATTGCATCTGGGCGTAAACCGATTGTCCATAATGAACTATCACATAGAAACAATTGGGCGCGAGTCATGGTTTTCTCGATAGAGCTTGGTTCTTTTGTCATTCCGTCGAGTTTGAGTTGTAAAACCGACATATATTGATCGTATGCTTTTTGTTGTTGTGCTTCTTCCGACGTAAATACTATTTGAAATGGTGCTTCTAGAAAGCCTTTGAGCGCACTTAGTTGAGGATTTGCGATTTCACCCAGTCGTTTGTACAAATATTTCCATGTTTCGCGTGACATGTTGTTTGTTTTTGGTTTTGTTTCGATGATTTTCATGTGAGTTCCTTTTATTGATATAATTTATTCAATTTTAGGTAATTTACATTCCCATTAAAATCGATGATTTTATCAAACATATTGGTGATTTGGTTCTTTGTTCCATAGTTTTTGAGCCATTGGGCGGTTGCGATGATTTCAATGATATCCTTAGGTCTCATATTGTTTGTCCATAGTGGATTGTTTGTCAAGTATAACTGTGATCGGGTCATTATTTTTTCGATTGGTGTTGGTTCTTTAGTGAGAGCTTCCAGTTTTAGATGCAATGCGTCCATATATTGATAATGATACTGTTCGCTGTCAGCCGACGTGAATACTTTCTTATATGGCGCATTCAGAAATTGTTTTAATGCATTCGCGTCTGGTTTTCTTTCCGTCATTAGTGAGGCATAAAGAGCATTCCATTCTTGCGATGTCAATTTGTTATGATTAGTGATTGATTGCATTTACTTTCCTTTCTATTGTGGTGGTAAAATCGGTGGCACGTTAACGGTACCTTTTATACGTGGTTTTTCAGGAATAATCATGTGATGTGACATAATTTTAGATGGATATCCACTGTTACCATGAATAATTCCGACGATACCTGCATTTGCGGAAATGTTTTGCAATATAATATTTGGAATAACATAGGTTTCCATAAAATTGATAACGGACGCACCTGTTGGTAGTTCAAATGTATTTGTAAAGTAATAGCTCAATTGCTCGATACTATATTCTGCGCACCACAATGGACAGCCGGCATCGTATAATTGAGCTGGTGTCATAGTCTTTTCGATTGTAGTTGGAACATGAGTCATGGCGCGATATTTAAGATCTAACGCTTGTAATTCATCTTTCGTGCCAACAGGCGCCTTGTGGAAATCCACAAGGCGCTTTAGATCGGCTATATCAGGATGCGTCTGCGACTTGATTTCTTCGAAGAGATTAGTCGCTTGCGGAATCGTGAGGTGGTTTTTGAAGAATTTATTAAATATTGTCATTGTTTAAAAGTTCTTTGTAGAATTGTTGTACTTTACTGATAGTAGGTGGTTCAATTGTGAATGAGGTTTGACATTTGTGCATAGCTTCAATGTTGGAGGAACCGAGTTCTTTGTAAACGAAATAGAAAATAAGTTCTTGAATTGAAATATCTTTTGCCCATAAACAATTATTAGATTCGCATAATTGTTCAGCCGACATTGTTTTTTCGATAGCAGTCGGTTCAGTTGTTAATGCTTGATGTTTCAATCGTAATGCATTAGAGTCGTGATTCGTTAAGATTGGTTCACTTTTTCGCTCATTGATTGAAATTAGTTTTTCTAATTCAGTAATTGATGGTGATTTATCAGATATTATTTTATCAAAGAGCGGCAACGCACGTAATTTATACGCACGTCGCTCTTTTTGTTTATCCGCTAACATTTCATGACACCTTAATCTCTGCCGCCGAGAGCGCTTTGTCCATGAATTCAACAAACGGTTTCGTATAGGTCTCGTCTCCGAAGTAGAAGAGTCCTGCAATACAGTCGTCTTTTACGTTGGCTTTATTAGATGCATTCAAGTCCGCAACGAAGAAATCTCGTGTGATTGCATAACCTACATTGGTCTTGGCGTCGTCAGATTTCATGGTTTCCCAGAAGGCGATGAAGTTTGCGACGTGTTGCGGTGTGAACTTGACGTTACGTTCTTTCATTTCAGCGAGCCATGAATCAACTGTAATGATTTGTTTTTGTAGAGTGTTGTTTGCGAATTGATTGATTAGTTTTTGGCTAACAGGTTTATTGCTCATAACTTTTGACAAAGGGATTGATTCGATTGAGTCCCAGATCATTGTGGCGAATAACGGTCCAGCATCGTATCCGATTTGGTCGCTAATAACGCCCGCGATAAAGGCGCGATCGTCGTCAGATGGAGCGTCGAATAAGCCTTGAGCTTCCATGTCTTTTAACATGTCTGACAATTGTTCCCAACCTTTAGGTGTACGAACACGAACGTCGTCGACAGATTGTCCGTAGAAGTATGCGATGTTTTTAGCATCTTCTAAGAAACGAATGACATATTCGTGAATGTCATTTTCTTTTGCCCATTTGAGCCAGTCGAGACGGTCTTCTTTCATGTAGATGAAGTGGAAGCGAGTCAAGTGAGCGGGGTCCATTTCGGTTGCGATGTAGTCGGTGTCTTCGTAACCTTTCATTGTGCTAGACGGGTTCATCGCTGCAACGAAGCGCACGTTTTTGCCGAATTTTCGACCTTGGATTTGACGTTCGTTTAGAACAGTCATCCATTCTGAAAGGACAGGGATTTGTGCACGAGCTAACTCATCACACATAACCAGATAGTCTTTATTGGGATTGTCGAGAATTTCTTGGAATTTATGATGGAGTGCATATTGCACGAGTGTTTGTCCGGCATTGATATGGGGTACTGGAAGTGCGTTATCTCCTTGGTTTTGTTGTGCCATGTTGAAGTAGACGAGTTCCGCACCGAGTTCCTTAGCGACTTGGTGTACAATTGCTGTTTTACCGATACCTGTCGGTCCGACAAGACACGGCACGATTTGCGGATTACGTCCCGCCATATGGAATTTTAGTTTGCGAATAGCCATTGAGTTGTTGTCCATGAAAATTTATTCTCCTTTTTCTTTAGATTTAATTCGAATGATTTTATTGCGGTTATTTTGAACGAACAATTCGTTGTCGTCTGTTAATAACCATGTATAGTTTTTATAACCGTGGGTCTTGATGGTTGGTTCAACACCGCCGTCGGTAAAGATGAAAATTTGGGTTTCACGTGGAAACTTGTTTTCTTTTAAGTAGTCGAATACCGATTGAACGGTAGTTCCACCGTAACCGTAACGTGTAAAATCGACTTTCTTCGGATTTACGCCTTCGATTTCGTTGACGTTGACGATGTCGGAGTCGAATTGAATGTGAGTGACTGGCATGTGGAGTCGTTTGATGATTTGATAGAGTTCATTCATGAAGACTTCTGTTTCTGCTTTTGAAACTGAACCTGATACGTCATGCGCGAATACAATCGGCATGACTTGATCTGACAGCATACCTTGACGGTGCAATGCCATTGGATCACGACGGTAGAGGCGATTTGGTGATGGGCGTTGACCTGTGATGTGGCGACCCATCTTTTTTTGTACCTCATTTTGCCATTTTACTTGAGGTGGCTTATTGAGATTTTCGATAGCTCCTTCGATATGTGCACTTAAAGAGCCACGACCTTTTGCTTGAGTAGCTGCGTTTTCGAAGACGGTTTTAATCGTAACGTCAACAGGAATATAGTTTCCATTTTTACCGACTTCAGCTTCGTGCCAGTGTTTCGCTGAGCACATACCGGGTGATTGTTTTTGTTTACCGTTTTCACTATCTGATTTTTGATTGCCTTTTTTCGGTTGTTTGCGCTTGTTAGGTGGCATCTTTTGGTTGAGCAGTTCGTAATAATAGAGCGAACCTGCTTTTTCTTTAACCGTATGTTCGGGCGTATCGCATAGCTCTGCGATGTATTCTCGAGAGATCCAGTGTTTGTGTGGCTTTTCGAGATGTTGGTTGATTTCGCAGTCGGCTGCGAGGTTAGACATGTAATTGTCTAGGCTTTTATGAACATTCAAGTGGTTGAAGAGTAGGTGGTAGCCTTCGTGGCGCAAACCTTCTAACATGGTTTCAACGGTGTAATCGTCTTCGATTTCTTTAGGGTTGAATAGCAAGGTTAGTTGGTTGTTGCGATAGGTGACAGCGTACATGGCGTCTAGTTCGAAGTCGACGACTTTAGCGATAAAGTTAAAGGTATAGCCCCAAAAGTTGTCATCTTCTTGTTGGGGTACTCTGTTAGAGACGTAGTCGTTGTTGGTTAAGGCGTTTTTCATGCGGACGAGGATATTGACCAAATGCTCAATAAACTGTAGCGCATGATCGTAGTTCCCGCTTTTTAGAACGTCTAGTTCGTATTCGATTTGTGATTGCATTTGGTCAGATCCTTTCTAGTCTGTAATGTCTGTTTTATTGATTTTGTAATAATTTGATTTGTATTCGACGAGATAGCCGTCTTTTAATTCTTTTTCAATGGATAAGTCAGCTGAGTCTAAGAAAGCGCTGTTGCTTTTTAGAATGATATGGTTGTCTTGCTTGGTGACTGAATATGGATGCAGCTTGGGGGCGAGAGCTAGAGCATAGGTTATAATGATTAGAAATAATAATAATCCAGCTGAGAATGTGATTAAGAAACAGTTTTCTAGTTTGTCGGAGATATGTTTGTCTTTGCGTTTGATAATTAGAATTGTGAGTAAGATTATAGCTATTGCAATGGGGGTGTATACAATAATTTGTAACAATAGCGGAACCGTTATTAATTGTTGATATAGTTTTGACATTTTGACACCTTTCTAATTGTTTTTCTTGAAAATTAATGTAATGACCAATGTGTCGGTACGCGTATATCGGCTATATGGAATGAGGCCGGTTGTGTCTGTTGAAATAAGATAGTAATTATGTTCAGTCATTGTTTTATCAGCTGATTTGATAAATTTAATAATTACACCAGGCATATCAGATACTTCATCTTGTGAGACATCTATAGCTTCGGTAATAATAATCGTTTCTTTATTTTCTTTAATTTCTTTTTTTGTGACATCAGATAGGCTGTATGTTTTTGTTGGAGTGATTCTCGTAATACTTGATTCGCCGCCTTCGTTTGTTGAAAAATCTGATGTACAGGCTGTCAAGATGATTACTGTTGTGAATAATGCAATTAAAATACGTAAAGTTTTCATTGTGTCCCTCTTATGATTTAATTTCGAATTTAACGTTATGTTCTTTCAAGAAGTCGCAGAACCATTGTGGTAGCTCTGTTTGATAACGAACGAAGAAATGATCAACTGTTACTTTTTTGATTTCGTCTGTGAATTTTTGTGGAACGTAATAGACGCCTGTTTGTAAGAATTGAATGAGGCGGTAGTCCATCCATGACAAACGTCTTAGTTTTTTAGGACTAAGGTTTTCTAATTTGAACGATTGTAGGGTTCCTTCAAGACGTTGATCGTAAATATATCCGCCTATTGGTGCTTGTGGTAGTTTGCCGAAATAGTTAATTTTGTCGTCGAATACATAAGCGTCAACGTAGTCGTAGCTTGATGTGATTGATTTAATTTGTTTGTGCGCGGGATTTTCGCGAGTGTCTTTAATGAAGATTACTTCCATGATATTGTTTCCTTTCTAGTCCATGTCGAAGTAAATATATTCGTCGTCTTCGACGGAATCTAATGCGTTGATTGCAAATGTCCATTTTTCGCGTAAATATTCGTTAACGGGGTCGTGTTTGCAACAGATGCGCAATAGTCCGTTTGTTTTTATCAAATTCGTAAAAACAATTTGACAAAGAATTATGTTTTTGATATAATTGTCTTATAAAATTTAACGAAAGGTGCTTTCTATGTTTTATAAGTCTGAAATTTTAAAACAAAAAGTTTATAAAACGGGTCAGGTTTCTAAGATAATGGGCGTTTCGATTCAAACGGTCATTCGTTATTGCGAAAACGGTGTTATTCCTTACGGTAGAACAGCAAAAAATTATCGCATTATTGAAGCCAATGATTTGGCTGATTATCTAGAAAAACAAGGCTTGTTGATTGATGATTTGCAAACGGAGCGTAAAGATGTTATTTATGCGCGTGTTTCAACTCACAATCAGGCGAAACGTGGTGATTTGGATCGTCAAATTGAGAAAATCAAATTGTTTGCGATCGATCACAATGTTCAAAATTTGTGTATTTTATCGGATATCGGTTCTGGGTTAAATGATAACCGTCGAAAACTTCAGAAACTATTGAGTATGGTTCAAAATGGTGAAGTCAATCGCATTTTTATTAGTTGCAAAGATCGCTTGACGCGCTTCGGTTTTAACTATATTAAGCGAATTTGTGATTTTCACGATGTTCGAATCATTATTGTTTCTGACGAAGTTGATTATAAATCTGATTCCGAAGAATTAGCTGAAGATATTATTGCTTTGATTCATTCGTTTTCAGGTAAACTTTATGATCTGCGTCATAAAATTAAGGAGTCTATTGATGACTAAATCAGAAAAACCAAAACGTGTTCGAAAAGATCGTTCAAATATTTTGACCTTATCGGAACGTCATGTCATTTCTGAGGATCATCCGTTTTTCGAAGAATGTGTATATTTATGTCATCTTTCGAAAAACCTTTATAATGCAACTCTTTACGTACAAAGGCAATGGTTTTTTGCGGGCTCGTTTAAAGCCTTTCCCGTTGTGAATAAACTATTTATACGTGAAAATCAACCTGATTATCGAGCCTTACCTGCGAAAGTTGCAAAACAGACTCAACAATTAGTTCAACAAAACTTTTCTAGTTTCTTTGCTCTTTTGAAGAAATCAAAGAAAGGTGAATATGATAAACCTGTTCGCTTACCTGGTTATTTAGATAAAAACGGTTTTTACGTTACTTTCTATGAAAAAGGTGCTTTAAGTTTCAAAGAAGCAGGTTTTGTTAAATTGTCACAAACGTCGATTAAAGTTAAAACTTTAATTCCTCGAGAACAAATTACAAATGTTCGAATTGTTCCAAAAGGGAATCATTTTGTAATTGAAGTTTTATATGACGTTAAAAAACCAACTGTTGACGAAAATGATTTTTCTCGAGTTGCATTTATCGATCCAGGAATGAACAATTTAATGACGGTTACGAGTAACG
>ERZ773061.1000-NODE-1000-length-10858-cov-13.182727_pt1 | contig 10858 bp, 7 predicted proteins | sample MGYA00580627_ERZ773061 | MGnify/ENA primary metagenome ERZ773061 (study PRJEB29015, sample SAMEA2738119) | human oral metagenome | biome: human oral; feature: human-associated habitat; material: saliva | place: China | collected 2223 ...
TCTTCTAGGGATAAAGTCTGACCTCATGTCTGGATCAGAATTTTATTTGTTGCTGGGTCAATAGTGATTTTTGGCTGGTTGTTGGCGAGTACCACACCGCTTACACATATTCCCAAAAAAGAAAGAATTCAGATCGTAGATATTTGTTTTTTCATCTTTGCACGATTTAGCAAATAAAGAACACTCCAATATTATGCAAATAGTCCCTCTTTTCAAGTCAAAACAACAAAAAGAGCCCGAATAGGCTTCCTTTTTTAGTAAATGAAAAATTAATTTTTGCTAGTTAAGCTTTCCTTGTTTGATAAGCCAAGATCAGATAATAGCTGCTGTTTCCATCCTCAAGACTTGTTCTCCTAGATTAATTCCGCACCACTCGTTTCCAAATTGTTCGTAATCTTTATCGGTTAGTCCTCCTTCTGGGCCGATCACTCAGAGAAGAGGCTTATTGATATTTTTTATTTTTCCGTTGCTGTTTTCTTTGAGATCAAAGATACAAAGTTGATATTTTTCACAAAGCTCCTTGAGATCGGTAATAAATTGGATTTTAGGCATTTCCCATCCTCGTGATTGCTCAAGTGCTTCTTGTATAATTTTATGTAAGCGATCTTGCTTATTGGGAGAAAAACTCTTGACTACAGATCTCTCTGATGCCCATAAAAATAAATTCTGAATTCAGATTTCAGTTAGTTTTTGTACGATAAGTTCGAGTTTGTCTTGTTTGTTTGGCAGAGCAATGAGCATTGCTGTAGGTGAGGATAGGCGTGGTTTGGATTGTTCTTTGAGGATTTTTGCATTGATTTCCTTGTCAGTTCGGTTTACAAGCTCAACTTCTCGCCTTTTATCTCCATTTTGTACGCAAAATAGATATCCTGCACTTGCTCTAAGAACTTTTCTGAGTTGGCGGATGATTTCTGGAGCTTCTTTGAGTTTGAGTTGCTCTCAGCTTGTCTGGATATTCTCATGAAAAAACAGTTGCATAATCCTTTTCCCAAAAAAAACATAAAAGTCTGACTCTCAGTATAGAAAATCAGACTTAAAATGCAAGTAAGGAGATTGTTTATTGGGTTATGATTGTATGTTTTTGAGTTGTTTATATTGTTTGATTATAGGAGTCCCTTGATAGAGGTCTCTAATATCAATATAATTTTCTCATAAACGAGGATTTCATATCATATCAAAAGGAACTTGACTCTTATAATCTATAGGCTTTGCTGTTAGAGGCCCAGCATTGATTTGTTTATCATAAATTCCAAAACTATTGAGTTTTGCATCAGAGTAAACAATATTTTCAATCCAGACTTTATCTGGAGATTGTTTGGCTCTAGCAAAGTGGATATCTACAGGATTACCATCGTATTGCATAGAATATACCTCAACTTCAACATTTCATAGGAAGTCATGCTTATAAGAATAATTCGCTCATGATTTAGGTGACATGGCTTTATAGTCAAGTCAAGGAATTTCTAAGGAGTCGTAAGCAGATGTTACCTCACTACTACGTTTATTCATATAAAACTCAACAGCATTACCATAATGAGACAATTTTTCTACCTTGGTTTCATATTTCATTTCTTCTCTCAATGGTTCAAAAGATTGATATCTTTCATATGGTTCCACGCCACTATGTCCCGAAATAGGATTGATCCCTCCTTCATAAGTTGTTACAGGTAAATTATCAAATTGTTTACCAATTCTCGGATCAACTCTTGTGGTTGTTTCATAAGAAGAGTTCAGGATTTCTTCTCATTTTGAAAACATACTATCCAATCTATTTCATGGACAAGATCTCCAAACTCCTTCTGAATTTGATCTATAAAATAATCTTAAATGTAAGTCTGATCCTTTTTTTACATATCATATGAGATACTTACGGCTACCTTGTTCAATAACATTAGTTGTTTCTAGTATTACTCCGTTTCCTATCTCAATTTTATGCTTAGGCTTTCAATAAATTTCAAAATATTGATTTACCAATAGGTCTTGCTGAAAATCAATTCCTTCTTTATTAGAGGATGGGTTTTCTTTTTGAAGAGGTTCTTTTTTCTCTTTGTTGTTAGGTAAATCTTCTTTTTTCAAAAATTCATCAATCTTTTTATTTAAATATTGCCATTGTTCTCAGAATTTACTCAAAAGATCTTTGAATTGTGTTTTAATTTCTCCTAGTTTTTCTTTTAATTTTAGAACAAAAGATTTATCAATTTTAAGGTTTTGTTTACTTCGACGAGAGATAGCATTTCTTGTAACTTCCATAAACAGTACAGAATTTCATCGAGTTTTTGTTACCCAATCTAATTTGATGCTTTCCCAGTTTGTTGCTCATTTTTCAGCTTTTTGAAATTCTAAATCAATTGTTGTTAATGTTTTATCTCGATTTTCTTTTTGTTCTGGTGTCATTGATTCTTTGGCTTCTTTAAAGGGATCTGAGCTGTCTCTTTTGATGTCTATCTCATTAACTTTTTGTTTTAATTCTGTCAATTCAGATTCTTTTTGATTTAAGAGTTCTTTATTTCTTGCATTATCTTTGAGAAACTGTTTTTCTCAGTTAAAAAGCTTTTGTAACAAATCATGATTGTTCCTTTCAAAACTTTTTAAACTTCCAGGACCTGTATCAGAGAATCAATTTACTTGTCCCTTGTCATAAAGTTGTTTGAATGATGAAATACTAAAATTCTGATTTCAGTCGACTTGTTTAATTTGGAGAGATCAGTCTTTATTGAGATGACTTGCTTCATATTTTACTCAATCAATCCAAAACTTTTTTCCTACAAGACTTTGCTTATGTTGTGTGAAATAATCATTATGAGAGAGGCTAGTGCTTCCTTTAAGTTGAGTAATTTCTTTTTGAAGTGTGTTAATTTGTTGATTGAGGTTGTTTTCTGAAGTTTCAGGAGTATTAAAGTTTTCCTTAGAAGAATTATTTTGTTTTACTTTCATATTTTCATTAATATATTGTTCTCTGAGTTGATTAAAGTGCTCTTTAAATCCGGTTCCGTTAGCATTGTCAGGGAGCTTATTTATATCTGATTCGACAGATCTAATGGTTTGTCCATTTTTGATGAGCTTAATTCTTCCTTTACGATTAGCATTTGCAGTCATATTTTGTTCAAAAACATATTGATAGGTATCATTTCAAATTTTCACCCCTTCTTTAGAAAAGATTTTATCAGAAAACTGATCAGAGAGATCTTGTTCTTTGCTTTTAGTTTGAGTTTCAGGAGTTGCTTTGCGGGTTTCAAGGTAGCGATTTAAAGCTTCTCTAGATTTCGGTCCAAAGATTCCATCTACTTCCTTTCATTTTAGTCAGATTTCTCTTTGAATTCTTTTGATATCGTTTGGAGAGAGATTGACTATGTCTTTTGCCTCTCCGAGAGTTTTCATTGCTTGTGAAGTCAAAAGATTGGGGTTCTTAGAGATTACTTCTTGTGCTTTAAGGATTTCTAATTCATGCTTGCTTTGCTTTTCTCGCCATTGATTATGATTACGAAGCTTGTACTGTTCAGGAGTCTTTTTATAGTTATTATATTGACTATCAATATATTTCTGGAGCGGTACAACTTTTTGAGAAACCTTATCTCTTACCAGAACTTCCTTTGGATTTACACTTCTACAGATTTCTAGTGTCCCATTATTCATTTTCTGTTCGATACGATGCCAAAGTGCTGGTTTTACCATTTTGAATGCCAAAATCATACCGATCATTTGGATCAGATCTTGTTGTGTTGGTGCATGGAGAGATCTTTCTGTATGAACTTCTCAGGTTGTGGGATCAATCACATCATGACCAAAGGAGAAGTTTATAGCTTGTTCTGCAGCGAGCATTGCTCAAAGTTCACTTGCTACTTGTCCTCATCGTGCTGCAGGCTTTGCAATTTTGGCAGCTTCGAGACCTTTTTGAAGATTGATTCCAATTCTTGTGCTAGCTCAGACTTTCCATACCGTCTGAGTAATTTGATTACCTACAGAGAGAGCACCGAGGAAGGCTGCAGTTTTAAGATTCTCTGTTGACGTAGGATTGAGATTAAGCGTATCAAAAGAGGTTCCTTGTGTAGCACTATGAACTATAGTGGAAGCAGCATTAAAAGCAGTTCCTTCTAGCAGAAGACCACTTGCTTGGAGTCAGAGTTTTGTAGCTCTTCCTGTCCAATTGAGAGCCTTGTACGATCTTTGTCAAATAGTAACTATCTTCCTGATCGTATTTGCGAGCCTAACCCATCTCGCAGCCCTTGCTCCAGTGGCTAGTCCTCTCAACATTCCCGCAACAATAGCTCCTCACATACCACCTGTTGCAACAGCAATCGCAACGGTAATCGCAATTTCTACAATGATTTCTCCTGCAAGTTTTGCATTTTCATCGCTGAGATCCCAAAGTCCATATCCGATAATATCGTTATAAACATCAGCGTTTTTACCTTTAGCTCCTCATCAGTTTTCGACAAAAGGTTTTAGAAGGCAGGAATTTGTTAATGCTACTAATCCCCCATATTTAAGTTCTTTTTTGAGGCTATCAAGCGTTGCTTGGTTAATCCTTTTTTGCTCTTCAGGATGTTTTTCTAAAAAGTCCAAAGCCTGAAGTCTTTTGCGGTCATTCTCAGATTTCGATCCTTTTTGTTCAAGCTTAAGTTTTTCTTCATGTTGTTTTTCTTTGAGTGATTGAAGTGTCTCAGGGGGATTCTCGGCAAGCTTCTTTTGTTGATTGAGTTTCGAACAAAGATCGTCAAAAGATTTCAAGGTATCTTTATCAAGAGAGGTATTAATCCAACTAGTAGGAATCATTTTATTTTGTGCAAGCCATGACATAAGAGAATCTCTTCCGTTGGCTGCAGCAGAGTAGGCTCCATCAAGAAATTTTGTATTTGTATAGTTTCCGTTATTATCTATTTTAGCAGAAAGTTTTGATTTGATTGTATCTAAGCATTTATTGATGTCTTGATTATTGGTTTTGATATCGATTTGATCAGCATGCTTTGCGATTTCATCTCCAAGATGAGAGGTTTCAGTTTTATCAAAAACGCGATTCAGATTTCACAACTGTCTTAAGCTATTGATTTGTTCTACTTTTTTACCAAAAAATATATTTATGAGATAATTATAGTGAGTATAATAAACTGGATTTTCCCTCACCATTCAGCTTCCACCAGATATTGTTTTAACAATGTTTTTAAATTTCGCCCATTCGTTCCATAGAGGATTGATGATATTTTTAACAATGGTATCTTTGCTCAGATTTTCTGCATCTTTTATTGAGGCTTCTGCATTTTGCAAGATTTGTTTCATTTTTGTTAAATATTTGTCGTCATCATCTAGTCGAGAGTCTCCTTCACTTTCTCTAAATTTATCAATAGTAGTCTTAAAGATCTCGATTCAATACAGAATATTTCATTTATCTAGTTTTTCTTTATTATTGACTGGTCATTCCACATTGATCTTGGTGACTTTGGTAAGGGGAGCGAGCTTTTGCCGGAGTGCATGTACTCTTTGTGTTAGATATTTCTTATATTCTCCTTCGTTTCCATCAAGAAAATCATAGATCTTTTCACCTAATGTAGTCTCATCCTCCCATATTATTTCATCTCTTTCAGTAGATCCGCTGATGAGATGGAGTTCCATAAGTCCAGTAGCGAAATGGAGTTTTGAAATTGGTTCATTGTGGAGCTCGTATCAGCGTCTCCTCGCCTTCACTAAAAGATCTAATAGCCTTTTGTCTGTTTCTATTACGAGTGTTTCTCTATCGTTAGAGCTAAGTTTTTCTGTAGAAGGCATCGCTTTTTTAAGTTCTTTTAGGAGATTGTTTTTATCTATAGATGTATTAGAGAGTTGCTCTTTCTTTTTATTGTCTTCTGCATAGGCTCTCCATTGTCTTACCCCATCAGGGATAAGTCTGACTCCTTCCCAGATATACGCTCTATTACTGATCCCGTCTCCATTTTGATTACGGATAGTATAGGTTTTTTGCTTTGCATCATATCTAAGATAGCAGGTTTCAGTTCCAGCAAGTTTGCTCATTATTGCCTTGATTTTTGGATTGGTGCATTTGGAGTAGTCAATTTGATAGACTTGATTTGGGTTTTCAAAAAGTCCTTTGAGAGCATCATGAATTTTTACTGGATTTGCTTCTTTAGTAAAGATTAGATTTCCAGTTTGCTTTTTTAGGTTTGATCCCCCCTCCATTATAAAAATATTTTTCCCGTTATGTTCTTTTTCCGATTTTTTGACAAGTTCTCTACTGTCTCTATTAGTATTATTGAGTCAGAGCATTTTGAGGACCTCTTTTTCCGCATTATCGATCCTATTTGCAATATTGTAGATCTGATCTTTGTTGTGAGTCAAAAGCTTTCGCCCGGTCATAGTAGTATCGATCTCTTTTTGGAGCTGTTTTTGAAGCTCTCTAAGTGGACCTAGTGCCCATGTCCCATAATTCATACTTTTGTCCGACTTTATTGCGTGAATATAAGCTCAACAAATCTTGATCCCAGCTTGTGCTATTTCAAGATCGTCGCGAGTTCACCTTCCGTTCTTTTTTTCGATCTCCTTAAATTGCTTTTCAACATCATGTTGTATCGTAGCGATGCTTCTATCTTTATATTCTCCCATTGTTGCTATAGATTACTTTACTAAAAATCCAAATCTTTGATTTCTTGCTCGAGTTCTTTTTCCGAATGAATAAGATTCAAAAGATTTTGTAGCTCTCATTTTTCTAACTTTTCATGATCAAGAAGATCTTTAATTTTTTGTACTTCTAGGGTATTGGTTTTTAAATTATTCTTTGCTTCTTCTATTTCTTCCTCTAGCCTGGCCCAAATTTTATCCCTTTCTATTTCATCTTCTTCCAAGAGAAACTCAACTAAAAATTCCAGTCTATCATTACTGAGTCCGTCAATTGAAAATCTTTCTTCCTCTGGGAGATGTCTGTCTAGGATTTGTTGGATGATAGCTTTTGCTGATTGAATATCTTCCATTTTCTTTTTGAAATATAAAATACTTATCATTAAGTATACTCCAAATTTTATGAATGGCAATTCTCAAACTATTCTTCCTTATAAAACAATTGACATTTAATAAAAAATATCATTAAATATTGACATTTATATAAAACATTTTAAATAAAAGTATTCTTAATAAAATAAAAAAAACTGACCTTTGGAGTCAGTTTGTTATTTGAATTCAGATTTTTCCTATTTCTTAATAATCGCTTCAATTGCAGCAAAATTACCTTCTCCGTTTTCGTTAACGATTACATAGAGCTCATCTCCAGGATTTCCAAGATAGAAGCTTACTGCGGCTTGATTCAGAAAATAAACTTTTCCATCTTCGGTATTAGCAGTGTATTTATTTTCATCGCTCTTTGAGAGAACAGCTCTAAGGTGCTTTCTCTCTGCTGGTTTGATAAGCTTATAGATAAATTTTCCATCAGCAAGGATTTTGAGTTTGAGAACGTCTCCAGGGATAAGTTTTGTTTTACTAGAATAGTTTACAGGAACTGGGTATTTCATTTGATTAGCTCCGATCATGTAGTATCCATCAAAAATTCCTTCAATAACTTCCATACCTTCTTCTTTGTAACTCTTGAGATTCTCTGGATTTTCAGCTCTCATTTCTTCTAGGTAGGCTGTCAAAGATTCTGGATTGCTAGGATCAAAATGCATCAATTGACCAAGAGTAAGCTTTGCTCTTTTGAGTTCCATTTCTGCTTTGTTGATGCTGTTTCTTACAAATTGGAGTAGTTGTTGATAGTTTTTCATAAGTTCTTCGTTTGTTTGTGTCATTTTATTTACGTCTAAGGATAAAAATACGCTATCAAGTATAGATATTTTTTTGGATAATGCAATTTTTATTAAAACAAATTTGATATATTATATTTCTAAGAAAAACCCCTAGGTGATACCTAGAGGTTTTGTAGTAAGAGAGAATCTCTTTTTGCTGAGGAGACTCAGCTACTCAAGCCATGATCTGTTTGCCAAGCTCACAGATTTGAGAGGGCATTGCTTTCTCTGTCATCATATGAACTTGTTCATAGAGTTTGCCTTGAGGATCTTTAGCAAACAAGTGGATTTTGTCTATACCAAGTTTGATATAGATATATCTGTGAGAGAATGCTGGAGAATCGAGAGGAGCATCAGCAAGTTGCTTGAACTCATTAAGATTCATAGATCCCTTGATAGCAAGGAACAGATTTTTTTCCGGAGTACGAACTCTCATCTTGTTGATGGTCTTGCGAAGAACATCAACAGCTAAGCTAGCTTGTTCTTTGATCGTACAAAGCTCGAAATTTTTACGAGGAGCTGGCTCGAAAGAATCATTTTTTTTAGCCATAATATTTATTTATATTGTTTGCCAATTTTCTCTCGTTGTGAGAGAAATGGATGTATTTATCATATACTTTTCTAAAGAAAAGTCAAGAGAAAATAAACTAAAAAAATACCTTGATTTTACCTTGTATTTTGCTATAAAAGCAACACAAGTAAAATAAAAAAGAAAAAAATCAGACTTTTAACTTCTTTGAGTATGGGAACAATGGACTTATCCACATGGATGATAGCACTCTTGGCAGTGTTTGGGATCTCGCTTACTTCACTTATTGGTATTTTTACCCTAGGGATTAAGCAGTCATATCTAACCACTAAGTTGATTTATTTGGTATCTTTTTCAGCTGGAGCGCTGTTTGGAGATGTGTTTTTGCACTTGATGCCTGAGATGATTGAGCATGCTCATGGTATGGATATGGATCAGTTGGGGCTTCTTGTGATTGGAGGTGTAGTGCTTGGTCTTGTAATAGAAAAACTGTTACATTGGCATCATTGCCACCATGATCATAGTGAGGATGATCAGCCTCACACTATTGCAAAGATGAACCTAATTGGTGATTTTGTACATAATCTCATTGATGGGTTGATCATCGGTGCAAGTTTCTTGGTCAGTGTCCCAGCTGGTCTTGCAACGAGTTTGGCGATTCTCTTTCATGAGATTCCTCAGGAGATCGGAGATTATGCGGTGCTTATTCATAGCGGATATAGCAAGAAGAAAGCTCTCTTACTAAATTTCCTCTCAGCTCTTAGTGCGATTTTGGGAACAATTATTGCGCTTATAGTTGGAGGAGTAGTCCATGAGTTGCAGGAAACGCTTGTTCCTATTGCAATGGGAATGTTTATCTACATCGCAGGATCAGATCTCATTCCAGAGCTTCATAAGCACAATCATCAGTTTAAATCCTCACTTTTGCAGATTCTCATGTTTATCTTGGGAATTGCAGTGATGTTTGGTTTGCTCTTTCTAGAAGGGCATGCTCATTAATGAAATAAAAAGAGTTTAGATTTCTAAGCTCTTTTTTGATTTCGAGATCTGGAACTAACAATAAGTAAAAAATCAGAATTATTTATGTTGTTTTAAACAATAAGAGGTAGTGGTATTATTTTTTCATGAGGATTCATTACATCAGAATATAAATTTTACAAAAGTGTTGACTTATGATTATTTTTTAGTATAGTAAGAATATGTTAATATAAAAATAACGTTTAAAAAAAAGATTATGAAAGTAAAACATCTTTCTTACGAAGAGCTTGTTAAGTTGGGGGCCAAGTGTCTTGCCCAGCCTAAAGCAAAGGTTCAGATTTTTTGTGTAAAAAACATGAAAATCTCAAAAAACGTCCCTTGTCAATATAGAGCTTTCGATAATTTGGGAGGCTTGAAGATGGAAACTCATAATGTCTATCTTGAGCCTTCAACAACAGAGGTAACACTTTATGAGAAAAATATCCGTAGAAATATTTACGAGGTATGTATTCAGCGTGCTGAAAAGGAAACTCAAGAGGAGTTTTTCTCTAGGGTCCTTGCGATCTTAGTATCATGAGATCGGAAAGATCTCATTCAACAAATGATAAATCCTGGGGTATCTCCCAGGATTTTTTACGAAGTAAATAACGCAAAGCGATATTTTTTACGAAGTAAATAACGCAAAGCGATATTATTTACGAAGTAAATAACGCAAAGCGATATTATTTACGAAGTAAATAACGCAAAGCGATATTTTTTTATTTACAATAGTAGATTGAGGGATAAAGATTTCTCTATCAAAAAGATATTACTCTACTTTAACGATATAGTAGAGTTGCTTTGGATCTGAGTAAGTACAAGAGTCATCTCACTCATGTTCAGCTCTCTTTGCTCTATTTGATTTGACAATACGTGAGCAGAGACGAACTTTCCCCATGTTGAACTCTGCTGCTTTTGCTAGTTGATCTTTTTGATGTACATCATTGTGAAGGTAATAAGAAGGGGTTGGAAAAAGATTTCCCCAAGTAGCCCATAAAGGAGGATTAGCATTGATATCAAAGACATAATTACTCATGTCTGGGGTCTCAGACTTTGCTATCAGCAAAGCTCCTCCTGACAAGCTAGATCCATTGATATACATTTGTTGATAAATATATTCTCCCTTTGGAGTGATCATTTTTCATCGAGTCCCTCGAGGTCAAAATCTTTCAGAATCGTTGTTTCCATAAAATGCTGGGTAAATAGCAACTTGTTGATTGTTTGGATCAGAAGGAAGATCTCTAATATATTCTTTTATGGAGAGTAAACTATTTACGGGTCACATATTTTGACTGTCTGAAACTAGGTATCCGTCATAACGATGCCAAGGAGTCGTCTTATAAAAATCGGCTACTTTTTTAGGAGTCGTTGCTAAAGGTAGTTCTCCTTTGCCTGCTCTATACATCTCAATCGCAGCAGCTACATTTCTCAGATCAGCTTGTCTCTTGAGGTCTCTGGTTCTTGCCATATAGCCAGTAAGCTTTGGCAAGACTGCAGCACTCAGAATACCAATAATTAACACTACAATTAACATCTCTACAAGCGTGAAAGC
>ERZ773061.1003-NODE-1003-length-10848-cov-12.652923_pt1 | contig 10848 bp, 8 predicted proteins | sample MGYA00580627_ERZ773061 | MGnify/ENA primary metagenome ERZ773061 (study PRJEB29015, sample SAMEA2738119) | human oral metagenome | biome: human oral; feature: human-associated habitat; material: saliva | place: China | collected 2223 ...
CGCCCCGGCCTCGTTCCTGATTGAACTATCTTCCTTTTGATGGTGGCATCGACATCAATGCGGGGAATGGGCGGCTTGCTGAAGAGGTGTCGGGCCCCACGATGAGGCTTGCTGCCGATGAGGAGAGCCGCGAGGCTCAGGAGTGGCCGAGTGCGGTGAACACGAGAAGGTGGCAATCCTCGGATACGGCTAGCGCTTGTATGTCCATGGGGCCGAAATCGTGTGGGATCTTCTCCTTATCCGGTGCGAGCGTCTTGTCTGCGAAGGACGGGGTAATGGTGGTGAACCGGCACTTCTGCGGCACATACTTGTACAGGCTCGGGTGGATACCGGGCAGGAGAGTATCGGCGGCTGCATCCTCCGTGAGGAGCTGGATCGTCTCGTCGGGGACGGTCGCAACAGCGGTGAGCCAGAATTCGGGGTCCTGGTCGGGGAGGAAACCTGTTTGTCTGGAATTTGCGATAACGACGTGCGCCTCGCTCGCCTTCATGTGTGGCCAGCGCACGTTGACGGAATCCGTCCGGGTCTTGATGGTCGGTTCTTCGTCGGCCTTGTAGGTGAACTCGGCGAAGCGCGGGTCCTCGGGGAGTCGGTTGCGCGATGAGGTCGAGCCGAAGGGGGTGCAGGCGGCGGTGAGCGCCGCTACGGCTGTGAGTGTCAGGATCAGGCGGCGGCGGCAAGCCCTCATGTGAACAGTCCTTCCTCGGGGCTTCGGGTACTAACGTGGCGTCACTGAGTCGTTCATCTGTTGCGAGCCTACAGGTAGGGCGACGTGGGCGGCAATTAGGGGCCCGCTGGGACAGTAACCGGAGCGGATCAGTGCAGCATGTACGCGCCCAGCCAGCCCTGGGACGCCACGAACACGAAGATGCACAGCAGCAGGAGGAGGGGATGAAGACACAGAAGACCCAGGTCAGGTGGCCCATGTCGCCGGCGACGACGACGGGGTCGGCGCCACCGAGCTTGCCGGCGGTCGTGGTGGGGATAGCCATGGCACCGAAGCCGACGTTGATGGCGTTACCGACGACGGTGACGACGGCGGCCTTGATCTTGGGGACACCCAGCGTCACGAGCATCGCGCAGGTGATGGCAACGGGAGCGCCGAAGCCAGGTTCGATAATGTCCGTTGATGGCTTCGCTGCGGTGCGTTGCTGGCTCCGCCTGTGTCGAAGTAGGCCAAGAAGGAGTCCTTCCATTTGCGTAGGGTAGGGCCCAGGCGAGCGATTTCGGGGATGGGACACGTTGGTAGGCGCTCAACGAGACGAGTGGCCAGGCGTCGGCCGTGGGCGGGTGTGGCTTGATGAGAAGACGTCTCGCACTTGCTGGGCGCGACGGCGTACCTCAAGGGGCGTCGCCGGCAAGTTTGACGATGTGAAGGCGCCGCGCACGTCAGACTCTGTTAGGTATGTTGGTTCTACTCACCCAGGTACAGCTTTAGTGCGTCCTTATAGGGATACTGCATGAGATGTGCGAGCTTGTACGCGCGTTGTTCGTCGAACGAGGTGAACTCTAGATCGGGGCAACTGCGCATTGACAGGATCTGCTCGCCGGGCAGTTGTCCGGGGCTTACTGTCCAGCTTGCTTGGAGAGAATCCGGGTTAGCCGCTAGCTCGACTGCCTGCCGCCCATGCGACCATCTGTTGTAGCCGCCCAGAAGGCGCACCAACTCATATCTGGCGACTGTCGTACTTGGGGTTCGCAATGTCGCGCCGACACGGCTTGGGCGTTCGCTCGTTCCGAAGCGGTAGTTGTCTGTCGAGTACCAGAAGGATTCAAAGAGGATTCCATCGACAGTGAAGAACAGCCTGCCGTCTTGTTCCTTGCGCACGATTGGAAAGTTCGTGCAGAGCCTGGATATGAGATCGTCGAATTCTTCTAGCATGGGCACTCACTCCTTCGGGTCGTTGCCTCTGCGGACATCGTAACTGACGGGCGAGCGCGAAATGGCACACCTCCTCCCGTCGTACGAGGGGAGGAGGCGTGACAGACGCTCTCGTCCTGTGCTCCGTGCGCTAGCACCGGGAGCGGGGAAGCCTTAGTCGTGCTGGTACAGCGCGGTGTATCCGGCCCCGGACGGTTCGAGGATCAGGGAGAGCAGGTCCTCGATTGATGTGCTCATCAGGTACGACAGAGGCACCAGGGCATTGGGTGAGAGGATCGGCGGCGAAGTGCATGATCGCGAACTTCTTGAAGATCTCGAAGGAAGCGGAGCCGAAGTCTGCCCCGCCGAATGAGTACTTATCGACCTCGCCGTAGGCGTAGTAGTCCTTCCGCCTGGTGAATGCGTCGTAGATAAAGTCTTCGCCCGGCTCGACCAGGATCAGGTCTTTCTTGATCCGGGTTGTGTGTCCGGATAGTTCGCACAGGCGAGTGATGTATGCGGCGAGTTCTTCGTTCATGCGAGGGTTGCTCTTCATCGCTGTGCAGGACCGACTGTCTCGATTCTACGGCCGTAGTGAATCCAGGGAGGGGGCCGAAGCCGCGTCACGTCGAGCGGAAACGTTGAGCGGTCGGCGGATCGGACGATTCGGTACCAGGAAGAGGAGTCTTTGGAGAGGGGGGTAGTCGTTCCCCACGATTGTGCCGACGAGGTCTTCGGAGATTGGAGTATTCCAATCGGGGAACGCGGAAATGCTATCGCTGTGGGTGTGGACCTAGGTGTGTCTATGGCGACGCCGCCGCGCGGCTGCGGCAATACGCTGACCGCGACAGCCCGGCAACGCGCCCGTGCAAGACGCTGAGAAGCCCCCTGGCCGATCAGGTGGCTGACAGCCTCGTGCCTGCGCGCCGGGCTTAGAAGTTTCCCTCTGCCAACTCTCGCAGCGCTGTCTTCTCTAGCTAGGCTTGGCCCAGCAACTGTTTGAGGCGCGTGTTTTGCTCGCGCAACTCACGCAGTTCCTTGGCCTCACTACGATTCATCGACCCATAACGCTGGCGCCATCGACACGACGTCACCTCGCTGATACCCAGCACGCGGCAGGCCTGGGCCGTGCTCATGCCCTCACCTCGCTACGCCTCGGCCTTCTCCAGCTTCACGACAATCTGCTCAGGAGTGTGCTTCGAAAACTTCCTCATGGTCATCCGTTCTGCCCGGCCACAAGCAGCCGGGACTACTCAGAACAACCCCCTCACAACAAACAGTCTGAAAAACCCAGACCCCTCCGAAGTTCATGTCTCTGGCCATGTCCGACCATGCGATCTTGAACCTGACCGAGTTACCCATCCTCATCCACGACACCCCGGTCTACACCGAAGTTTCCAAGGAACGCACCGCCAACCTCATCCGCCTCGGTGCCAGCCACGCGAAACAAACCTTCATCGCACTCGGAAGCCCAGACGCGATCATTCCCGAAATCCAAGGACTCTCCAGCAAACACACCATCATCAATCTCGCCGACGGCAACAAGTCGCTCTTCGGCTACCTCAGCAACCTCGAACCCGAAGAACGACCCACCTTCGGCATCCCCGCAGACGACCTGCCCAAGTACGAACCACAGTCCACCAAGAGCGACAAGACCAGCGAACAAGACGAAACAGAGGAAAACACTCTGTTCCACAAGGACTGGATCCAAGACCTCTAGCCTTCATGGCGCTTCCTCAACGCCATGATGCAGCCATGGTGATAATTTGAGAAGCAGTCTTTACGTACAATCGTGCGCGAAGAAGCTAGCAACATCCACACCGTTGGCCCTCCCAAGGCCTGCGGCGTGCCCGACCAGGAGCAACACGCATGAGCCAAGACGACAACCTCGTGAAATCCAAGCAGCGAGTTGCCGACCACGGCGAAGTATTCACTCCCTCCTGGATGGTCAACGACATGCTCGACCTCGTCAAAGACGAGTCCGAACGCATCGACGCCCGCGTCCTCGAGCCAGCCTGCGGTGAAGGCGCTTTCTTGCAAGAGGTACTGCGCCGCAAACTCGCCACCTGTCAGGCCCGGTATGGAAAGAACGAGTTCGAGCGCCGCCACTACGGACTGCTTGGCCTCATGTGTACCTACGGCATTGAACTGCTCGAGGACAACGCACAGATCTGCCGAGACAACCTGCATGCGATCTTCGTGGACTTCCTCGGCCCAGACGCAGAACCCGAGTGGCCACAGGCAGCCCGGGTAATCCTCGAGACCAACATCGTCCAAGCAGACGCACTCACCATGAAGCTGCCGAGCGGCGAGCCGATTACCTTCGCCGAGTGGGGATACTTAGGCAAGGGGCGTTTCCAACGCCGTGACTTCCTCTACGGCGACCTGGCCAAACGCTCCGCCTTCGGGGAAGACACCCTGTTCGGGAACATGGAAATCGCCGACATCTTCACCCCCACCACGTCGTTTCCCGTGATGAGCGTGGCTGACATCGCCGCGCTGGAGGCGTGACCATGGAGGGACTGCTCGGGCGCACGCACAACCCGGATGTGCTCACATGCATCGCGAACCTGTCCAACGATGAGGTTTTCACACCGCCGGAGATGGCCAGCGCCATGCTCGACATGGTTGCCGAAGCGTGGGCGGCCGACCACGGCGGCGAGGATCTGTGGGCCAACCCAAACGTGACCTTCCTCGACCCATTCACGAAAACGGGCGTGTTCCTCCGGGAGATTACCCGCCGCCTTGTCGAGGGGCTCGAGGCACAGATTCCGGACCTGCAGGAGCGGGTCAACCATGTTCTGACCAAGCAGGTGTACGGGATCGCGATTACCGAGCTCACTGCGCTCATGGCTCGGCGGAGCGTGTACTGCTCCAAGCGTGCGAATGGTGGGCACTCGATCTGTACCGGCTTTGACACCCCGGACGGGAATATCTGGTTCGAACGAACCGAACACACTTGGACGGGCGGCACACGCAAGAGTCGAGTTGACCCACTCACCGGGGACGAGATCTTCGTCTACACCAACCGAAAATGCTCTTACTGCGGCGCTGGAGAGAACGACTACGGGCGAGGAGACGAGCTTGAAACCCACGCCTACGCGTTCATCCATACCGACGACATCAAGCAACGTATCGACGAAATCTTTGGAGCCGCTATGCACTTCGACATTGTGATCGGTAACCCTCCATACCAACTGAGCGACGGCGGGCACAGCGCCTCAGCAAGTCCGATCTACCAGCTTTTTGTGCAGAAGGCATTCGACCTCGACCCCAGCTACGTCACCATGGTCACGCCCTCGCGATGGTTCGCAGGTGGCAAGGGACTGGACGATTACCGTGACCAGATGCTTCACGATCATCGACTGCGACGTTTGGTCGATTACCCGAAGCTCTACGAGGCGTTCCCCGGGGTGAAGATCCGTGGTGGCGTTTCGTACTTCCTGTGGGATCGAAACCACGATGGTCCATGCTCGGTACAAACTATGTGGGACGGCAAACCACTCGGGCCTGAGGCTGAGCGATACCTTGATGAGTTTGACGTTCTGGTCCGTCAGAACGAAGCTGTCTCCATCCTCCGAAAGGTCCGGGCACTAGCCGAACCGACGATGGATCTTGTGGTCTCTGCGAACAAGCCCTTCGGACTGCGAACCTTCGTTCACGGCTCAGATTCCCCAACGGGACTAACTGACCCCGTTCAGCTGTTCGGATCCCAGAAGGTGTCGTGGATCGAGCGTGACGATCTTCCACTCAATATCGAACTTGTTGACACTTGGAAAGTGTTGATGACACGGGTGCAGGGCACCAGTGCTGCCGTAGAAACGAAGTTCTTGTCAAAACCGATTATTGCCGGACCTGGAACGGCCTGCACTGAAACATATGTCATTGCTGGCGCGTTCAGCTCTGAGAGCGAGGCTCAATCTGTCGCATCGTATATTCGGACTCGATTCGCCCGGTTCCTCGTTTCACTTCGTAAGTCCACTCAAGATGCGCCACGCCGTGTCTATGCGTTTATGCCCCAGCAGTCATGGGATCACACCTGGACGGATGAGGAGTTGTACGCCAAGTACGGGCTGACGGATGAGGAGATCGCCTTCATTGAGTCGATCGTGCGCCCGATGGAGGATGACTGATGGCTCGCTCTGCCGAGGATTTGCTTCCTCCTCGTCCCTCGGCGCGACTGCGCATTTACGCGTGGTCTCCAAAGAACCCCGCACCTGAGTATCAGGGGCTCATTAAGGTTGGCCAGACGACTCGTGAAGATGTGCGTGAGCGGATCCGCGAGTCTCAAGGCCAAGTTCAGCAAGAGTTCACACTTCATGCCGATGTGGTGGCCGAGCGCGAAGATGGATCAATCTTCCGTGACAAGGACGTCATTGAGCGTCTCAAGGCCAAGGGCTTTGAGAACCCACACTTTGGTTCGGCCACGGAGTGGGTACGTTGTAAACCAGTAGATGTAAAGACTGCCATTACGGAACTGTGCAAGGGGGAGGTCTTCTCTGGCCACCACTACCAGACCTTCCCGATGCGACCTGAGCAGGCGCGTGCGGTGGAGCAGACCATCGACTATTACGAGTCGATCTGGGAGGAAAACCCGCAGGCAGTGCCGCGCTTCTTGTGGAACGCCAAGATGCGTTTTGGCAAGACTTTCACGGCCTACCAGCTCGCCAAACGCATGGGAGCCAAGCGGGTCCTGGTGGTGACCTTCAAGCCTGCAGTGCAGGACGCGTGGCACGAGGACCTGGCCAGCCATGTTGACTTTGACGGCTGGCAGTACCGCAACACCGAACTCATGGCTAAGAAGGGTCCCGGCGACCCGGACAAGCCGTTTGCTGACGGCGTCAAGGAACGTTTCAGTAAGCAGGATCCCTACGACCCGGACAAGCCGCTCGTGTACTTCGGCTCATTCCAAGACCTTCTGGGGCGCGATAATAAGACTGGGCTGATCAAGTCGAAGAACGAATGGGTGCACACCATCAACTGGGACCTGGTCATCTTCGACGAGTACCACTTCGGTGCCTGGCGCGAATCAGCCAAGGCACTCTTCGAGGGTGAAGATGACCGGGAAGCCAGACGAGAGTTGGCGGCGGAGTACCAAGAGGGCCTGGCTGCTTTTGATGAGGAGCTAGACGAGCTGGGCAATGACGAGGACGCGTTCTTGCCGATTAAGACCCGTGCTTACCTGTACCTGTCTGGTACCCCATTCAAGGCACTGGCCACGGGCGAGTTCATTGAAGAACAGATTTTCAACTGGACCTACACCGACGAACAGCAAGCCAAAGCCGACTGGTATCGAGACCACCGGGGCGAGTGGAATCCGTATGCGGCCCTGCCAGAGATGCGGCTACTGACCTACCAAATGCCCGACGATATCCTCTCGGTTGCCGTACAGGGCGAGTTCGACGAGTTCGACCTCAACACGTTCTTCGAAGCCACTGGGGAGGGGGACGCTGCTCGTTTCGTTCACGAGTCGGATGTGCAGAAGTGGCTTGACCTCATCCGCGGTGAGCACGCACCCACGCAGCTCGACTCGCTCAAGGCTGGTGGCAGGCCGCCCTTCCCGTATGCGGATGCCCGTTTGCTGCCCTACATGCAGCACTCGTTCTGGTTCCTACCCTCGGTCGCATCGTGCTTCGCGATGGCCAACCTATTGCGCCAGCGCCACAACACCTACTGGAAACAGTACGACGTCATCGTTGCGGCCGGCCCCGGTGCCGGTATCGGTGTTAAGGCCTTGCCGCCCGTGCGAGCAGCGATAGGGGATGGGCATGACACCAAGACCATCACACTCTCATGCGGCAAGCTCACCACCGGCGTGACCGTCAAGCAGTGGTCAGCGATCCTCATGCTACGCAACCTCACCAGCCCGGAAACCTACTTCCAGGCCGCGTTCCGCGTGCAGTCACCGTGGGCGATCACCAACCCCAATGGCGACAACCCGCACGAGGAAGAAGTTCTCAAACCCGTCGCCTTCGTTTTCGACTTCGCCCCCACTCGCGCCCTGCGGCAGATGGCCGACTACGCCAGCGGCCTGAACCCAACGGCTGAAAGCCCTGAGCGGGCTGTGGCGGACCTGGTGAAATTCCTCCCGGTGCTCGCCTACGACGGTGCGAACATGAAGGAAGTCAACGCCGACGAAATCCTGGATATCGCCATGTCGGGCACCTCGGCCACCTTGCTTGCCAAGAAGTGGGAGTCAGCGATCCTGGTGAACGTCGACAACATGACTCTGCGCAAGATCATGGACAACCCCGCCGCCATGGACGCCATCATGAACATCGAGGGCTTCCGTGCGCTGGGCACGGACATCTTCGAAACAGTCGTCAACAAGAGCGAAAAGGTCTCAGCCACCAAGAAGGAGAAGGGCGGCGACCTAACCAAGAAGGAGAATAAGGAACTCACCGAGGAAGAGAAGGAGTACAAGTCCAAGCGCAAGCAGATCCAGGAAAAACTCATCAAGTTCGCTACCCGGATCCCCGCGTTCATGTACCTCACCGACTTCCGTGAGAACACGCTCCACGACGTCATCACCAAGATCGAGCCGGACTTGTTCAAGAAGGTCACCGGTCTATCGGTGGCTGACTTCAACTTGCTTGTGAACCTCGGAGTCTTCAACTCCATCCACATGAACCAGGCGGTTTTCGCCTTCCGCCGCTACGAGGACGCCTCCCTGCACTACACCGGCATTCGATCCCACCCGGAGCAAAAGCGCATGCTCGGCCTCTACGACACGGTCATCACCCTGGAGGAGCAGCGCTGAGCGACTGATAGGCGCTAACACACCGCTAACGGGTGCGTCGCTGATAGCCGACTTGGGGACATTCCTGTTCCGGAGTCGGCTATCGGCGCATTTACCTCCTTGATCGCGGGCTCAATTCAGCCCTGTGATTTGCCGGTTTTCCCTTGAGTTTCAGCGGTTTTGACACCTGCCCAGCGCTTACCCCTTTGTATCAAAACCTAGGTGGTCACAGACCCTGCATGCGGTACCGGTGGTTTCCTTGTGGAGGCGTTTCGTCAGATGTCGGCAGGAATCGCGAATAGTGCCCGCCTGCGCTCTCAATGGCAAACCTTGAGGCCGCAATCAAAGCGAGAATTGCTTATATCAAGGCGCTGCCCGATGCTCAGTTTGATGCGATGGTGCGGCGTTAAACGGCGAATGACCTGGTAGCGGAACCTGAGGGATGTATTCCCGGTCTCCTTGTGATGCCTGGTTCTTTTCCGGTTAGTCAGAGAATGCGTCTGTCGAGACCAACTCGCTGATCTTCGTGGCGATCTCTTCCATCGTGTCATCGGCTGTATCGAGTCCACTCCGTGACGCGAGGAGGGGGCTCTCTTCTCGCAGGTCATCGTAGGTTACACCGTGAACTATCGGGACGAGCAGATCGCGTGCGAGCAGGGCGGAGAGCTCTTTGTCGGCGACGCCTTCAGCCTTGATTCTCTTGATGAAAGATTTCGTGACCAGGACCAGTCCAGCGCGCGACTTGGACAGCCCCTTGTCGATTTCGCGCATAAGATTCGAGCCCAGAAGCACTGCGTTCTCGCTAAACCACACAGATACGCCGACTCTCTCGAGCGCATCATTCAGCTCTTTTGCCGTCTCTCGCCGGTCGTCCCATGCGTGGCAGAGAAAGACGTCGTACTTGTCCGGTCGAAGGCCCTGTTCCTCGATAGATTTGCGAATCGGAGAGAGAGCTCGCACCTCTGATGCCGTGTACACCACGGTCGAAGACGAAGAGGACCAGTGTGGACGACTGTTTCGAGAAGAAACTCCCGTCCGGGTTCTGGGAGTCTGATACGTTGACGGTGAATAGGCGGATGGACTGTGGCTCGGGTAGTGCGAGCTGTAGCCGTACCGACCACCTCCACACACCGGGCAGCTCGCTCGTCCGCTTGCAGTGCGGTGCCCTTGGATAGGTGCTGTGCATTTTGCCATACTGATATTATATGCGCTTGGGGGCTACAGACGATGCCCGGAGCCCCCAAGGTTCCCGATCCTCCTCTCACCACGTGCCGAACTCTTCGCGCAGCCGCTTACCGAGTCGCCATACCACAGCCGCGAACCCGGCTACCCCGCTGAGTGTGGCCAGCGCAATGAGGCCCTTTGCCCACCACGAGCTCGCTGCCTCGAAAGATCCCCACGCCCAGCCCCGACGAGGCTCCGCAGGAGCTCAACGAAGGTGCCCTTGCCGTTCGATTCGGTAGAGGAGTACAAGAGCACAGCCTTATTGAACGTGTGACCAGGGCGGAACAGGGCAGCAATAATCTGCCAGAACAGTTGTTCGACCTCGGGATCATCGTTCGCGAGCTCCCTGATCCAGTCGACAACGCTCCACCCGTCAATCACCGGGCACGTGGTGGCGTCTTCATGACCGCACTATCGCTGGCCGCTTAGGCCCCAAAGTATATCAGGGGGAGAGGTGACTGATTCCCGATCATCTTCTAGTTTCGAAGCTTTTAAATTTAATGCCAAGCACTGTTTGGATATTTGATTTAGAAAAGATGGTAGATAATGCAGGAATTGGCAAGGAAATCATCCTGCTACAGCAGTCCGCTCTCTTTGTGATTCTGGATTATTTTCAGCTGTCTAGTTATCGGCTTTGGGTGTGCTGGCGGCTAACCACCTGGCTCGCTGCGCCGTCGTCGACGCTAAAACCAGGGGCCCTAAAAGCAGAGAACCGCAACCCTTCACGGCCTGCCGGGCCCAGAGCTGCGCCGCACTCCCGCCGGGCGAACGTGCACGACTATTGCATTATGGGCCGGTCCCAGAGCTGCGCCGCACTGCCAGCTTAAAGCGTGCGCAATCCTAAACCCACTGATCTTGCAAAAAGCTGCTAGAAAACCGCGCCTTTTGGGGCCATGTAAAGGATTACCTAAATTAGGGTTAACAATCTTTAGTCGTACAAAAGCGGTGCTAACCTCTTGCGTATTTGTATGCCCTAACTAAAGCTGCGCACCGTTGGAATTTCAAGGAAAAGTGGCAATGATTG
>ERZ773061.1008-NODE-1008-length-10818-cov-6.035771_pt1 | contig 10818 bp, 10 predicted proteins | sample MGYA00580627_ERZ773061 | MGnify/ENA primary metagenome ERZ773061 (study PRJEB29015, sample SAMEA2738119) | human oral metagenome | biome: human oral; feature: human-associated habitat; material: saliva | place: China | collected 2223 ...
AACCTGCTACAGTTAAAGGTCAATACGTACGTAACGTTGCTGTGACAACTACTTTTGGCCCTGGGGTTAAAGTAGACGTAGCTTCTCTATAATTTTAACAATAAGAAAAGAGTCGAGTTGTCTCGGCTCTTTTTTGTGTATAGAAAGGATTTTTCTAATTGTAGCATTAAGACGCAAGCAGCCAGCTAAAGCTGTCTCATTGCTAAAACTTGAGCCTAAGGTCTCAAGTTTTCCTGCGCTAGAATCTGTCATAACAGATTCTAGCGCTCATGCTACGGGAAAAATCCTTTCTATTTTTTGTTTTGTAAATAAGATACGTTAACAAGAGACTTCTTGGAATAGTAGCTGAAAGACGGCAGCAGCCTCGCTAGGCGAGTTTCATAGCTGAAGGCTACTATGGGAAATCCTTTTTCTTTTTTGATTAGAGGGGAGGACGGTTAAAAGTTGTTTCTATCTTTTGTTTTGTAAATGAGATACGTTAACAAGAGACTTCTTGGAATAGTAGCTGAAAACCGAAGCAGATTCGTTAGGCGACTCTCATCCTACTATGGGAGTCCTTTTTGCCTTTGCTACTAATCTTCTCGTAATGAATGAGTCATGCGGTAACTTTTTTCTAGATTTTGGAAATGACGATTTTCTTCTTTTTGGAGTAAAGCCAGATATAAAATATCGATTAAGAAAAATGAATCATTTCGGCTAGTAATCGCAGAGGAACGAATAGTATTTTCGTGTCTTGGAATTTTTAGTTGATAAGTACTTAAAGTTTCTAATTGTTGATTACCGATTCCTGTAATCGATAAAGTTGGAATAGATAATTCTTTTGCGATTTTAAAAGCAGTAATAACTTCCTTTGTGTTAGAAGAATAACTAATACCAATAATAAAATCTTGGTTTGTTGCACCGCTTAGACTTGCTAGTTGAATATGTGGATCTGTATGGTAAATGATATTTTTGCCGATTCTACTCAATTTGAAATATAAGTCGTTACAAACCATTCCTGAAGCTCCAACTCCAAACATATAAATTCTTCTTGCAGAATGAATTTGTTGAACAATTGCTTCTAGTAATTCATCATTGAGAAGTTCTAATGTCATTTCATAAGAACGTGTGATTGTATGAAATAATTTTGACTGAATCGTTTTAATGGTATCGTGACTATCTAATTGTGCATCAATAGGTTGAGCAGTTTGTTGAGCGAGAACTACTTTGAAGCGGGAGTAGGATGTGTATCCAATTTTTTTAATATATTTACTAATAGATGAAGATGAAACGCCGATAAGATTTGCTAAGTCATGAATGCTTGAAGATAGAACAGTAGAAATATTTTGTTCGATATAGTTAGCAATTTTTTTATCGGTTTCTGTTAAAAAATCTTTCATCGTCTTTGAACCTCCTTGTTGGAAATTTTATTTCTAAATTTATTATACTATATTGAAATAAAAATTACAAAAGTGTATAATAAAAATAGATAAAGCGATTACAATCGTCTGAGAATGAAATAGGGATGGAGGTGAAAATATGGAAAATATTTCAAAATTAATGACGGAACAGTCAAATGTAAGAAGCAATAATATAGAAACACAATCTGTAAAAGATATTTTAATGTATATGAATGATGAAAATCAGATGATTACAGACGCTATCGAAAAATGTATTTCTTCTATTGAGCAAGTAACAAATGCAGTTATTGAAAGTTTCGAGAGAGGTGGGCGACTTATTTATATTGGAGCGGGTACTTCGGGAAGACTAGGAGTATTAGATGCTAGTGAGTGTCCTCCGACATTTGGTGTTTCTCCAGAAATGGTAGTTGGATTAATTGCCGGTGGAGATACAGCGTTGAGAAATGCTATTGAAGGAGCCGAAGATGATGAAGAGTTAGCTCAAAAGCAATTAGAAGAAATTCATCTTTCAAAAGAAGATGTTGTAATTGGCATTAGTGCAAGTGGTCGAACGCCTTATGTTGTCTCTGGGTTAATTTATGCCAGTCAAAAAGGTTGTTTTACGGGAGCAATTTCTAATTCTCCTCAATCGACAATTAGTCAAGTTGCTACAGTAGGGATTGAAGCCATTACTGGTCCAGAAGTCGTGACTGGATCTACGAGAATGAAGGCAGGTACTGCTCAAAAAATAATACTCAATATGATTACAACAACAGCAATGATTCGTATCGGTAAAATTTTTAAAGGGTATATGGTCGATGTTCAGCCAACAAATCAGAAATTAAAACAAAGAGCAGCTACTATTTTGGAAAAAGTAACAGGAATTGAAAAAGAAGCGGCTGTTCAGATCTTAGAAGCAACTGATTATGATTTAAAAGTGGCGATATTATCGCAATTACATGGTATTACATCTGAAGAATCCATAAACTTATTAAAAGAAAACCATATGAATATTGTAAAAGCGATGAAAAAATAAGGAGGTAGTATTATGGAACCAAGAAAAACAGCAGAAGCAATTTTAAATAGTGTTGGGAATAAGGGGAATGTTTATAGCAATTCTACTTGTATGACACGCCTTCGTTTAATGGTGTCAGATTCGTCTAAGATTGATGTAGCATCTTTAAGAAATATTGAAGGAGTTCTAGGAGTAGTAGAAAGAGATGGAGGAGTACAAATTGTTTTAGGACCTGGCAAGGTGACAGAAGTAGGAAGAGAATTTGCTGAGTTGACGGGTATTACTTTAGGAAGTGTAGATGAAGTGAATGCAGAAGATTTAGCAAGAAAGAATAAAAAAGATAATAAAGCAGCTCACAACGGTCCAGTTCAAAGATTTCTAGAGCATATTGCAAATATTTTTGTTCCACTATTACCAGGGATTATTGCAGCAGGTTTAATTAATGGGATTTCAAATGTTATTAATGTAACAACTGGAAATGCTTATAATTTTGAATGGTGGTATCAAGCTATTCGTACAATGGGATGGGGGTTATTTGGCTTCTTACCTTTATATGTTGGATACAATGCTGCAAAAGAATTTAAAGGAACTCCTATTTTAGGGGCAATTGCAGGTTCTATGTCATTAGGTGTTTCTACAATGCCATTGTTATTAAAAACTGATACACAAAGTGTTGTGTTGCCATTTACTGGAAAACCATTTAATCCAGGTGCTGGTGGTTTGTTAGCAGCGTTAATGATGGGGATTGTAGTAGCTTATTTAGAAAGATGGATTGATAAGAAAATGCCTCAAATGTTAAGAACTTTCTTAACACCATTATGTACGTTAATTATTGGAGCATTTATTTCAATCTTATTGATTCAACCTGCTGGTGCAGCTTTAACACAAGGAATTTATACTGTATTGAATTTTGTTTATGAACAATTAGGTGTTGTAGGTGGATATATTTTAGCAGCAGGATTCTTACCAATTGTATCTGTTGGATTACACCAAGCTTTAACACCAATTCATGTGCTATTAAATGATCCAAATGGACCAAGTGCTGGAATTAACTACTTATTACCAATCTTAATGATGGCTGGTGGCGGTCAAGTCGGCGCAGGTTTAGCATTATATTTGAAGACAAATAATAAAAAATTAAAACAATTAACAAGAGATTCACTACCTGTAGGTGTCTTAGGAATTGGTGAACCAATGATGTATGCTGTAACTCTTCCTTTAGGAAAACCATTTATCACAGCTTGTTTAGGTTCTGGTTTAGGTGGAGTTTTAGCTGTATTATTCCATTTAGGAACAGTATCTCAAGGAGTGTCTGGATTATTTGGAGCATTAATTATGGTTCCTGGTACACAAGTTCAATTCTTAATTGCTATGGTAGGAGCATATGTAGGAGGATTCATCATCACTTGGTTATTTGGAGTAGATGAAGAAAGAATTAATGAAGTGTATGGAAAATAATCGAAACAAAATTTCATTTGGACGTTCGATTTATCCTAACTTAGATAGAGAAATTTTAAAAGATATTTTAGAAGAGATGAAAGCTGCGCGTCAGTGCGTAGCTTTTACTTCTTTTCAATTACAAGAATTTCCTATGAAAATTGAACAAATGATGGAATTTATTGCATTAACAGTATCTTATGGAGTAAATGTCATTCCCGATATTGCTCATAAAGATTTGACAAAAGAAAATGTTTTAGCATTAAAAAAATCAGGATTGAAATATCTTCGCTTGGATGAATTTGGAGATGAATCCCTTGTTGAGAGATGTGGTCAAGCTTTTCAATTAGTTGTCAATGCTTCAACTTTTAAAGAAGAAGAAATGTTTATTTTACAAAAATTGGGACTAAATACTCAAATAATTGCATGCCATAATTATTATCCGAAAGAATACACAGGGATTTCTATTAAAAAATTAGAGAAGATGAATGCATATCTAAAAACTTTAGGAGCTGAAATTTTAGCGTTTATTCCTGGAGATGAACCGTATAGAGGGCCAATTTACCAAGGGTTACCTACTGTAGAAGAACATCGAAAATATGATAAGCGTTTAGCAATTTGCGAATTAATGAATGCTCAGACGGATATGATTATAGTAGGAGATCCTTATGTAAATGAAGAAACTCAAAAAATCTTATCGGATTTTCAAAAAGGATTTGTGACATTAGAGTCAGTGGTTCCTGAGAGGTTAGAAGGAAAGATTCTTTATGATAGACCGGATGCTAGTGATTATGTTTTTCGAGTGCTTGGAACAAGAGGGATGGAATTGTTAGCAGGCGAAGTTTCTGTAAGAAATAGACGTATTGGAGAAATTAATCAAGCAAATAAGGCTTATGGACGATATCAAGGGGAAGTAGAAATAACAAAACAAGTTTTACCTCCAGATAAACGGCAAAATGTAGTAGGGCATATTTTAGAAAAAGACACTTTCTTACTGTCAAAATTGCCAGAAGGCTATGGAATTGTATTGTCAAAAGTTTAAAATGAATCAGTTTAGGCTAGTAATGGTTTAAACTGATTTTTATTTTGCGTTTATAGAAAGGACTTCTTGGAATAGTAGCTGAAGACGGCAGCAGCTTCGTTAAGCGAGTCTCATGCTGCTTTGGGAAGTTGTTCCCATGCATTCTCATTGCCAATAAAGAACGTACATGTATATAATGACAATGCGAAAGATTGTGAAAGAGGGTGTGGAGATGTTTCGAGATGCGACTAGTATGGCGCAAGCGGTTCGTGATAAGCAAGTGAGTTCGTTGGAATTAGTATTAGAAACAATTGAAAAAGCAGAACGATTGAATCCAAGATTAAATGCGATTGTTTCGACACGTTATGAAGAAGCGATAGAAGAAGCGAAGAAATTTCAAGTGAAGGATCAACCTTTTGCGGGAGTTCCTTTATTTTTAAAAGACTTAGGACAAGAGAAAAAAGGGACGCCGTGTACTTATGGTTCTCGATTGTTTGAAGATTATATTTGTCATGAAACGAGTCATTTTGTGAAACGTTTAGAAGAATTGGGATTCATTATATTAGGAAGAACGAATACGCCTGAGTTTGGGTATAAAATGGTGAGTGATGCCCAGTTACATGGGCCTGTTCATCATTTTTTAGATGAAACAGTAAATGCAGGCGGTTCTAGTGGTGGAGCTGCTGCGATTGTTGCTGCAGGGATTTCTCCAATGTCAGCTGCAAGTGATGGGGGAGGTTCGATTCGTGTGCCTGCTAGTCATAATGGGTTAATTGGTTTGAAGCCGACTCGTGGTCGTGTTCCGGTGGGACCAGGTTCGTATCGTGGTTGGAATGGAGCAACGGTTCAATTTGCTTTAACTAAGACGGTGAGAGATACTCGGAATTTGTTATGGCATTTGCAAACGTGTCAATTAGAGAGTCCCTTTCCATTGCCTTTATTACAAAAAGAAAATTTATTTGCCTCTAAATTAAGTCGTCCATTGAAAGTGGGGATGTTATTAAAGCATCCGATTGGTGGAAAAGTTTCTAGTGAAGTGGAACAAGTTGTTCGTCAAATGGCGCAGAAATTTGAATTAGATGGACATGAAGTCAATGAAATAACAGAAGACCAGATTAATGGAGTTGAACTTCAAAAAGGGTTTTATCTCATTAGTGGAGCAGAGACTGTTGTGATGTTTCAAAAAATGGAGAAACAATTGCAACGTCAAATGACTCGTTTTGATATGGAATTGATGACATGGGTCATGTATCAAAGTGGATTAATGGTGACGGGTGCGGATTATGCACGAGTTGCGGGGGATTGGGATCGTTATGCGGAAGCAATGATGCAACTTCATGATACGTATGATGTATTGTTGTTACCGACGGTTGCTAATACTGCTCCAAAACAAGATGCTTATTCTTTAGATGCTGATTTAATCGAGAAGATGGAGCATATACATGAGTTATCACACGAAGAACGACAAGAAGTTGTGTGGAAGATGTTTGAGTCGAGTGTGGAAGATACTCCGTTCACGCAACGAATGAATATTACAGGTCAACCGGCAATTAGTCTTCCAGTTGGTCGTTCAAGTGACGGGATGCCAATTGGAGTGCAGTTAGTTGCTGCAAAAGGTAGAGAAGATTTATTGCTAATGATTGCTGAACAGTGGGAACAAGATAAGCTATGGAAGTTTTCATAAAAATCAAAAAATTTCCAGCATGAAGTCAGAAAAGTGATACAATAGAAGTATGTGTGGTTAAGGAAGGTGTTTTAAAAATGAAAACAATAGACGCATTGTTTGAACCTTTTACATTGAAGGGGAATATTGTATTAGAGAATCGTTTTGTATTATCGCCAATGGTGACGAATTCTTCAACGGAAGAAGGATATATTACGCAAGATGATTTATTGTATGCAAAGAGACGTGCAGGTTCTGCTGCTTTACAAATTACAGGGGCAGCGTACGTCAATAAACAAGGACAACTATTTGAATTTGGATTTAGTGCGATGGATGATGCAGCTATTCCAGGGTTGAAGAAATTAGCACAGGAAATGAAATCTCAAGGAGCAACGGCTATTTTACAATTAACTCATGCGGGACGTTTTGCCAGTCATGCATTGAATCGAGATAAAACGGTTGTAGGTCCTAGTGCGATGAAATTACAATCGCCCTTTCCGCATGAAGTGCATGAGATGACGATTGAAGAAATTCATCAAGTGATTGAAGATTATCGTCGTGCAACTAAAATTGCGATTGAAGCAGGATTTGATGGAGTAGAAATTTCTTCTGCTCAACGATTGTTAATTCAAACATTCTTCTCTACCTTTTCAAATGAGCGAACAGATGAATATGGATCACAATCTCTAGAAAATCGTTCTCGTATTGGAATAGAAGTGTTGAAAGTCGTTCAAGAAACCATTCAGCAATATGCGGGTGAACAGTTTATATTAGGATTCAGAGCGACTCCTGAAGAAACTAGAGGAAATCAAATTGGTTATAGTATCGATGAGTTTTTAGAATTTTTCCATCAAGCTCTAACAATTGCTTCGATTGATTATTTAGCAATTGCGAGTTGGGGGCATGATGTATTTCGAAATAAAATTCGCGCAAAAGGTCCTCATCAAGGTGAATTAGTGAATGCTGTGATTTATAAAGCTTTAAAAGGAAAAGTTGCGGTGATTGCTTCTGGTGGGATTAATAGTCAAGAAAAAGCGTTAGAAGCGTTAGAGCATGCCGACCTTGTTGGTTTATCGACTCCGTTTATTACAGATCCTGAATTTGCTGAAAAAATTAGAGAAGGTAAATCAGAAGAAATACAATTGTCGATTAAACCAGAGAATCTAGAAGAATTAGCGATTCCTCAAGCTGCGTTTAAAGATATTGTGCCATTAATGGATTTTGGAGAGTCGCTTCATAAAGATGCTAGAGATTTCTTTAGAAGTTTGGAAGTTAACTATAAGGAGAGAGCTGTTGATGAAAATTAGTGTACTGGATTATGGCGTTGTTGATTTTGGAAAAACAAATGAAGAAGCTATTCAAGAGACGATTCAATTAGCTAAAATAGCAGAAGAATTAGGCTATGCACGTTTTTGGGTAGCAGAACACCATCAAGTAAAAGCTTTGTCGATCAGTGCGCCTGAAGTGGTGATTCCAGCGATTGCTTCTCAAACAAAGAATATTCATGTTGGTTCAGGTGGTATTATGGGATTACACTATGCACCGTATAAAGTAGCTGAAGTGATGAACTCATTAGAAGTACTATTCCCAGGAAGAATCGATATCGGATTAGGAAATTCAATTGGGACAAAAGCTGTTTCAACAGCCTTGAAAAGTCATTATACGAAACCGCAGTTTAGTGAATGGGTAGCTGATTTACAGGGAAACATTCAAACGAATGAAACAGTTCCTTATACAAAAAGAGTTCCAGAACAATTTTTATTAGGAATGGGTGGTGAATCCGTTCATATTGCTGCAAAAAATGGTTTAGGATTTGTTTATGGGATTTTCCCGTATATTCCACAAGAGCCTCTTGTGTTAGCAAAAGAATTATCAGAGGCTTACCGTAAAGAGTTTGAATCGGTAAATGGGTCAGCCTCTCGTTTTATTTTAGCAGTTTTTGTAGTGATTGCAGATAATGAAGAAAAAGCAGAAGAGATGGCTCAAGCGTTAGACTTATGGATGTTAGGTAAACAAGATTTTAGTGAATTCGAAACATTTCCGACAAATAAGGATGTTGAGAGTCGAGAAGTAACCCCAGCAGAAAGAAAAGCAATCGAGGACAATCGTCAACGGTTAATTGTTGGAGATTCTCAGGCGGTAAGAGCACAACTGGATGAATTATGCCAAGTTTGTAATCCGGATGAATTATTAATGATTCCACTAGTTGGAGGATTTGAAAATCGGAAACGTGCGTTAGAATTATTCGCACAATTGTATCAGTAGAAAGGATGAATAAAATGAGAAAATTTGCAAATTTTTTATGGATTGATAAAGAAGGAGACCGTTATACGATTCGTATGACACCAGAATTACAAGATGATGTGGGTACAATTGGATTTGTTCAATTTAGCCAAGATGAAGTATTAGAAGCTGAAGAAGAAATTGTTAGTATTGAAGCTTCTAAAACAGTGATGTCTATTGTGACTCCAATTGGAGGAAAAGTAGTGGCATATAATAAAGCTGCAGTAGATGAGCCAACATTATTAAACTCTGAAAAACCAGAAGAACATTGGTTAGTAGTACTAACAGATGTTGATGAAGCGCAATTTATGGCATTAGAAGATGAATAAAGAGACTCAAATGGATCGATTACAGAAAATGATTGTTTTTTTGACGGAGGAAAAAGGGGAACCTGCTCCAGATTTCTCTGGGAAATCAGAAAAAGAATTAGAAGAAATTTGGCGAGGGTTGGTCAATATTCGACCTGCTAGTCAAGCGGATACTCGTTATTTAGAGTTGGAAGAGGCGTATTTAAGGCAATATCATACAGGGGCAATTGTAGGGATAGAAAGTTGCCAAGATACAAATGAAGAAAGAATAAAATTATATCATGGGGACTTATGTCATTTAGAAGTGGATGCAATTGTAAATGCAGCGAATAGTGATTTGTTAGGATGTTTTATTCCAAATCATCATTGTATTGATAATGCCGTTCATACTTTTGCAGGAGTCCAGTTACGAGAATGTTGTCATCAAATTCAACTTAATCAAAAGAAAAAAGAACCGGTGGGATCTGTAAAGGTGACGCCAAGTTTTCATTTGCCGTGTGAATATGTTTTTCATACAGTAGGGCCTTTTATTCCAACAGGAAGATCCGTTACGCCTATTCGGAAACAATTATTAGAGAAATGTTATATCAGTTGCTTGAAGAAGGCAGAAGAAATGAAGTTAGAAAGTGTTGCTTTTTGTGGGATTTCAACAGGTCAATTTGGTTTTCCGGTAGAAGATGCTGCCCAAATTGCAGTTTCGGTTGTAAGGGATTGGGTGAAGGAACACGTTTTTCCAGAAATGATTATTTTATCGACGTATACAAATGAAGAACAAATGACCTATAAAAAATTATTACAATGATGAGAGAAGGGAGGGGAAACCGTGGAATGGATTACACCGATACAAAAGATGGAAAGTCAAGCGCAACAATTAAAAAGTTTATTTGAAGAAGCGGATGCTATTGTTGTAGGAATTGGTGCAGGAATGTCTGCTGCGGATGGGTTTACTTATATTGGGGAACGTTTTGAATCAGCTTTTCCAGATTTTATTGAAAAGTATCAATTATTAGATATGTTACAAGCAAGTTTGTTTCAATTTGCTAGCTGGGAAGAGTACTGGTCTTTCCAAAGTCGTTTTATTGCATTGAATTACTTAGATCAACCAGTTGGTGCAGCTTATGTAGATCTGAAAGAAATGCTTGAAACAAAGCCTTATCATATCATTACAACGAATGCTGATAATGCCTTTGAAGTAGCAGGATTTGATATGGACAAAGTATTTCATATTCAAGGGGAATACGGGTTGTTACAATGTAGTCAACATTGTCATCCACAAACTTATCGAAAAGATGGGTTGATTCGAGAAATGATTGCAAGGCAAAAAGATATGAAAGTCCCGTATGAATTAATTCCATTTTGTCCAGAATGTGGAGCGCCATTAGAGATTAATAAGCGGAATGCAGAAAAAGGGATGGTAGAGTCTGCAGACTTTTTTGAACAAAAAGCTCGTTATGATGCATTCTTAAAACAATATGAAACAGGAAAAGTCGTTTATTTAGAAATTGGGATTGGGTTTACAACGCCACAATTTATAAAAACACCATTCCAAAAGAAAGTTACAGAAAATCCAAATGCGGTTTATGTAAGCATGAATCATAAACATTATCGAGTGCCTCAAGCGATTCGAAATCGCACAATACTATTATCAGATAATATAGCAACATTAATACACGAAACACATCAATTATTAAAGGAAGAAGGAAAGCTTTATG
>ERZ773061.1009-NODE-1009-length-10814-cov-9.063017_pt1 | contig 10814 bp, 24 predicted proteins | sample MGYA00580627_ERZ773061 | MGnify/ENA primary metagenome ERZ773061 (study PRJEB29015, sample SAMEA2738119) | human oral metagenome | biome: human oral; feature: human-associated habitat; material: saliva | place: China | collected 2223 ...
ATCGCCTCACTTCCTTACTTTTTTAAAAATTTCAGCTCACTTTTTCAGCAGTAAGCCCTGTTTCTTCTTCCTAGCGTCTAATCGTCCGTGCGACATAGAGTGGGTCAAGTTCCATACCATAGTAAATACGTTCTGACTTCTCGCATACCATGAGAGTAGAACCACCACCATTGAAGCTATCTAGGACTCTGTCGCCTTTCTTGCTAGAATTCAAAACGCACCTAGCAATCAACTTCAAAGGTTTCATGGTTGGGTGGATGTCATTTCTAACTGGCTTATCTTCGTAAAAGATAGTGGTCGGAGTTGTTTCTTGCATGGTCTTAATGTAAGAGATTAGCTCGCTCTTAGTCATTTCTTTTAGGTTCTCTTCGTCCTCTTCAATGACCGTGGATAGTGAACGATTGTCTACAAAATAGTGACTCGCTCCATCTTTCCAACCATACAAACAAGGCTCGTGCTTCCATTGGTAGTCTTGACGACCTAACACAATAGCATTTTTTACCCAGATGATAGATTGTTTTAGTAACCACCCTGTCTCTTTGACTGCAGCTCTAAAGTTCAAACCTTCCGAATCGGCATGCCAGATATAGAACGCCCCCCCTGGCTTCAAGTGGTTGTTTGCGACTGCGAATGCATCCCTCAAGAACTGCCTGAAGCTAACGTCGTCCATGCTATCGTTCATAATTGTCATAGCTTCCTCGGTTCCACCTTGGTAAGCCACGTTATATGGTGGGTCGGTTACGTAGAGGTCAATCGTTTCTCCGTCGATTAGTTGAGCCATATCATCTGCTGATGTGCTATCTCCACACATTAAACGATGTCGCCCTAATTGGAAGATATCGCCATGTTCAATACCCGTCTCTTCTTCTTGCGAAAATTCCCTGGCATCTTCTGGATCCTCAGACTCCTCGAAGTCGTCCAAAGAATAATCGACATCCTCAAACCCAAACATAGTCATATCTAAGCCTTCGACACTTTCAAGTTCTGCATAAAGCAATTCTGTGTCCCACTCGGCAATCTCGCCTACTTTGTTATCGGCAAGCCTGAACGCTTTTATTTGTTCTTCTGAAAGGTCGTCAGCAATTAAGACTGGTACGGTTTCGAGTTTCAAGAATCGTGCAGCTTTATATCTGGTATGCCCGTTTATAATTTCCCCGTCTTTGGTTGCTACGATTGGAACCTTGAACCCAAATTCTCTGATTGAGTTAGCAACTGGTTCTACTGCCTTGTCATTGTTTCTTGGGTTGTTTTTATAAGGTCGTAGCCAATCTAACGGCTTATCAATTATTTTCACTTTTACCTCCAACAGAACCAAAAAACGCATATCTCGAAGATATACGTTTTTTGGGTTATATGGTTTTTCTTTGCCTTCACAGCCAATTCTGTGAAACGGGATAGCAGGACTCGAACCTACGACGTTTCAATTCCATAAACAGGACTTAATCCGCCTACCATATACCCATTAACCAGCATGAGACTACTGCTTTAATCGAGTGACTTTTGATAACTTATAGTTTATTATCTTGTCCACAAATATCCCTACTTGTATCACTCATGCACGATTGGTTAGACCAATCACTCCTTACATCACAAACTACTAAGCCATTTTTCAATTAACGAAGACCCCGCTAAAAGTCTAAGCTGCTTTACTATTTGACTTTACTCTCATCCTTGCGAGATTTGAGCAGGCAATCTAATTGCCGAAGTACACTTTCGTTTATGACGGGCGATGACTTTTGCTTTTTGAGTTTTTTTCTATCTTGAATAGCCTTAAAATATAAAAATCATCTTTTATCTATCACAGACACGCATCGCCATGTGTTTTATTCTCTTTTGAAGAAAAAAATGCACAGCGCCTGCTTGTTATCGATTGTTTTGCGGACAATCGACTCACCTTACATACTTTTGGGAGGCACCCAATTTTTGTAAGATATGGTATTAAGCTCTTGTTGCACCTCGAACCAAATACCTCTTTCCTCTTATAGACTCGTTTCACAGCCAAACTGCCACGTTTGTATTTCCTCAGCACCTTGCCGTTGGAATTTTTCTGCTTTAACTTCGCCTACCTATTCCAAAATTGAAATAGTTAAGATTGAATTGCTTAGAATGACCATTGCTGGCAGGAAGTTTGATAGATTTTAAAACATCCTTTTCCTGAGTTGCCACAGATTATCTAGGCTAAGCCCTAAAAACGCAAGGAGGCTACGACCTTGCAAGGGTAGATACTACATTTGTTTTTTTATTTTTTGTAGCCTTTAAAGGCGGTGCTCGGAGTCGAACCGAAGATAAGTTTTTGTTTGAATTTGGAGATAAAACAATATACCCGTCACCGCCAAAGGAGAGTGTGGGATTTGAACCCACGGACCGCACGTAGGCGGTCACCCGTCTAGCAAACGGGCGCATTCAACCTGACTCTGCCAACTCTCCATATCAAGGGAAGACTTACTGCCTTGCCCTTAATTCTTGATGATACTATAATAGCACGATTGTTAGACCAGTGCGCTTCAACCTAGTTCACATTAGTTCACTTTTATCAACTACAACGCCCAATTCACGGATTGCATCTTTCTTCTTTTTGTAAAAAGTAGTCTTACTGCATTGTAAAAATTCAATCATATCATACACGCTTGCTTTCTGAATATAAACCATCCTTAAAATTGTTCGACTTGCAGGCTTAGGCATTTTATCAATCAATTTACTGAGCTCAATTCTGCGCTGGATAGCCTCAGCAGTTGCTTGCTTCATGTACTCTTTCAAGGAATCTTGCATGCTAAAAATATCGATGTAACGTTCATCTAATCGAACCTTCTGACCACCTTTAACCTTATTTATGCTCATTTTAGGGCTAGAAAGTAAACTAGCTTCAAGATTAGCAAGCTCGTCTATTCGGCTCTGTATTTCTTCATCCAAATTCTGTAGTTCATCAAGTAACTCTTTAGCCTTGTTCACTCTCTATCTCCTTTATGATATAATAGTAGTAATGAAAACGTTGTCGAGGTAGAGTGAATGCCTCGGCTTTTTTATTTCTCTCCGATCAAAACATTTATAGGGATATTGAAAAATGTCGCTACGTCTTCGACTATATAAAGATTAGGTTTTTTAATTTTCTTTTCCCATTTCATTATTTCTGCGTAAGAGTAACCTAACTTTTCAGCTAATTCACTTCTCGAGAGTTTATTATCTATTCTTTTTTGCTTCATCATAAACGCAAATCGCTCGCATTGTTGGTCGCTTAATTTTTCAAAATCCACTTTTATTAATTGTTTACCATTTGGATTTTTCTTTTTATACGATGGCGAAGCATAAGAAACCAGTGTAACAATAGCAATCCCAGTCTCTACGCTGATTTCTTTTAGCGTTCCACAAGTGATAAAAGTATCGCCTTTATAAAGTGCGTATTCATTCTCCATTTTCTAGCTCCTCAATCAACCAATCAAGGTTCTTTCTGGCTTTCTTTAAATCCTCAAGACCGTTCTTATTTTGGAATCGTAGTAAGTATTTAATGGCATTCCCCCAAAAGAACGCTGAGGAACCTGCCAGACTTCCAATGAAATTGTGGACCACTTCGATAGCTTCAAGACCTTTTGAACCCTGGTAGTGATTGGGTTTGTTTACATTGTCGATTTGTTCTACTGTCATTCTTCCATCTCCTTTTCAATCGTGATAGTAAAACCACAATCATTTATCTTAAAAGGTAAAACTGCCCCAGTTTTTGTTTTATCTTTCAATAAATCAAAGATAATATCTAAAACTTGCTTTCCGAAAACCAACTGAGTTTCTAAGATGTTTTGCTCGTCCATCACTCCACCTCTTTATCTAACTTTTTAAAAATTTTTAATGTATTCAAGACATCATCTAATGTTTTAATTTTTCTGGAAAAATGATTCCATTCTATCGAATCAAAACTAAACAAACCTCCATAATACTCAATACGAAATCGGGGATTTTCGCTAAATTTTTCTTCATAAATTGCGTGTATTCGATTGATATTTATTAAACGACCCTCTGAATCATTCCGAAATATAACAAACATCACTCCACCTCCGAATTCAAAATTCTGAGAGTTTCCTGATAGCTAAGATTTATCTTGGCTCTTTGTTCCTCGTATCCAAGAATTTTAGGGATCCTGAAATAAATAATAGTAGAACCATCATGGTTTTTGACAACCGTGTAGATATGCCTAAGCAAATCTTTTCTGATGGCTATGTTTGGAAACGCCACAAGTTCTAGCTTTTCCTTTTTAGTTGTTTCTTTTGCTTTTTTAGCCCCTGAATACGGATATTTTTTAGGTCTCATTTTCCCACCTCTTCTGCCAAACACTGCAACCATACAAGCGTTTCATATAAATCACTTGCGTGTCTCTTGATATTTCCTAACTCATAACTGTCTAGATTATCTGAGTTTGTTGTAATATCAATTTTTAAATTATCGATAGCTAGAATAAAATCTTTTTTCAGTCGGCTCATCACTCCACCTCCAAAAGCTCTGGATTTTCATATACATTCCCCACAACCTCACAATCAGCATGTCGTAACCACAATTCACATCCGTGTTGCTTAGATTCAAGACGATATGCTCCACCACGATGTCTTACAACCTCGTAATAAGTCAGTTTAGAATATACATCCGTAGCCATTTTGACGATATCCCCCTCAAAGATTTCCTTGCCGTTTTTGTCTTTGAGTCCTGTTGACTGCATGAATTCGATTTCGTCGGTATGTGTATTAACCCCTAAAATCTTACCCTCAAATAATACAGTAGTGACATTCCCTTCACCATCGAATCGTATCCGTTTAACTTTGCCCATTTCTTCCCACGTCTTGTGCCACGCTCTAAACTTTGGAATCATTATTCCACCTCCTCAAGCTCAATGCCTGGGCAATCGAATACCCAGCCGAAGCCAGCTTCTTCTAGTTCCTTGCGAGTGTGGTAAGATTTTAAATTCGTATAATTTTCTTTGTTACTCATATACCAAGTATCTTCATTGATATTATGTTTTAATACCATCGAATTACGCACAACACCCTTCAACTTCACAATATACTTCGGTTCTTTATCGACCTCGTAGCCGAAAATCCAAGCAAGGGCAAATGTTTCTTGATTGTTCCAATTCTCTAGCCACTTATTGACCCCTGGACTTCCGTAAACCATAGCGCCATATAAAGAGTAGGTAGGTTTCGCTACCTCAATCCAATCCGCCACAAACTGCGGAATTGTGACTTTTTCTGGTTCGTCTAGTTGTCTGATTAGACCTAAAACTATTTTCTTATCAATCCAAGGTCTAGTTCTTGTATTATGTGCTGGTACGGCTTCAATTCCCTCAATCAATTCCTGTTTATTCATTTTTGTGCTCCTCTAATTCTTTTTCAATTTCATTCAAGACTGCAAGTTCTTGTCTGATGTCTTTTTGAGATGCGCCTTCACGCTTGATGTAATGTTCCAAGGCGTGACTCAAAATGTGTAATTTTACTAATTTGCTGACCATTTAAAAATTTACCTCGTCTCCAATTTTCAAAGAATTATATTTCTCTTGAGATACCACGAATATGCCATGGTTTCTAACCGTGATCGTGTGCATGTCGCCAATTTTCTCCTTATTAACGACTATCCCTTTTATTTCTGCGCCTTTGTTGTCAGCCTTGTAGATCAGCATCGGGCGCTTTTTTTCAAGGTTTTTAATGTGGACACATTGCCAGATATTCAAAGTGGCTGACAAGACAATCCAGATTGCAATAAATCGCTTCATTTTTCTTCTAGCTCCTTTATTTTCCTTTCGTAGTACTTCACTTTCTTTTTAAAGAAATCACGCTCCGCTGATCGTGAGTGCGCTAGTGATTTAATAGTGGGTTTAGACAACTCCGCTATTCTTTCGTTTGCTAATTCCAGCGAGTGCTTGTAGCCCTTGAGTAGCTCTTCATTTACGCTCATCATTCTACCCTTTCGAGCTTGACTCGATATAAGCGCTCGCCTCGATACTTATTCTCTAATTTGGTTCTACATTTGATGGCATCCTCTTCTTTTTTGAAAAAGTGGGTTTCGTTCACCATGTCGTCAAAATATAATGTCACAGTAAAACTCATATTTATACTCCTTAACTTATTTTGTGGCTTTCCAGGTCTCCGAATTCGTGGCCATGGTTTACAAAGTACGAACCAATCAGGATCGCATCTGCCTCATCGTCTTTGACGTTAAGGTCGAACGTTTCGGACACTTTAGCAACGGCCTGCAGCTTCATTGACTTCTTGCTACGGTCTTTGTAGCTGAACTTCCAATACTTGCGCCAGGTCGATACATTCACAAAATACACATTATCAGCAACCAACCGTCCAAGGATGATGCCTGTCACAATTCCGATGCTAATCATAGATTGCTGATTAGGTCCCATGACGGTGTTTTTCTCGACCACAATCGATTCAAAATGGCAGTCGTACTTCTGAAGCGCTCTCGATTGAATCGCTCGCAATTCGCTAGCCATGAAGCGCCCACGCTCAAAGAAAGACTTGCTTTTATGTTTTAAGACACCACTCTGGACAAGGTCAGAGCCGTGAAATACGGCCCATCCTGTCGCAGTAGTTGAAATGTCTAACGATAATGTCAGAGATTTCATTGTAGCTCTCCCTTGATACCGCAAAGGTCGAATAGATTGCGCTTGTTGTTTTCAATGAACTCAAAGAACTTCTGAAGCTCGGCCAAGTGTCGTTTTTCTCTCTTGACTCCAAGGCTTGTATGATACTCTGTCGGCGTTTTCGGTGTCACCCTGATGTCTAGCCAATAGAGTGGCTCAAATACGTCGCCACTTGTATCGAGAGAAGTATCTGCGTCCGTATTTCTGAAATGCATCTGCATATCATATTCAATCTTGTTTGTAATCGTGATATTCTTATCTACGATTTCGAGTGTGATAGTTGTTCCTGGTATGTCGATTTTATTTAGCATTTGTTTTTCTCCTGTTAAAAAAGTGTAGTTTGCAAAGGGTATACATCTTCAAATGGAACCCCAAGCCTTAGACAGTCTCGTTTGATGTCCATTGTAGAAATGACGTACTTGACGCCATTGTTTTTCTTGTCGTAGTGTGGGAAAGTGTACCCGTCATTTTCAATTTTGGTCTTGATGTCCGTTTTGGTTTCAGGTTCCAAGTCCACCCAATCCGTCCATTCCATGCTGGTCCTCCCAACTCACAATCCCTGATATAATACACCTGCCATCTAATCGACTTGCAAGTGTAGTTCTGTTATAAAGTCCGTGACTGGTTTCAATACAGTCTCCGTAGATTTTTTTGATTTGTACAATTTTAAAGAATTCTCCATTTTTTAAAATTTTTACAAAATCGCCTGCTTTTAAGCTCATATCTCTAAAAAATGCGACTGCCTCTGTGTGTGAGTTTGGCTAAATACGGGCAGTCGCTCGTCCAAGGTCACATAACCTTACTGACGCTTTCTAGTTCGCAGTTTTACAAGAATGCACGGCTTGTTTAATTTATTTACATTTCAATCAGGTCGTTCAGAGTGACGACTGCATCTAGTTTTTTCTGGCTTCTGCAGTAGTCACAATGTCCGCACTTCTTAGGCTTCTGTTTGCCCTGGATCACGTCCCAAACTTCGACGATTTCAGACTTGATTTTTTCTAGTCCTTCCTCAAGCCATTCATCATCAATTTTCAGGATTTCACGGTCTGGCACGTTCTCCTTACTGACTGCCACAATGTAAGGTCTATAATCATTCCCTGTCATTTGCCTTAAGAGTTCACGATATAGTCCAAGCTGACCATGATACCCAAAATTCAAAATGTTATTGACTGCAGCGGGAACTTTCTTCTTAAGTTCTGCGCTCCACTCTTCAGAGTAGATGGACTTCATGGTTTTTAAATCCACAAAGTAGCCACGGCTTAGATTGACACTGTCCAGTTTACCTTTGACTGGTACGCCTTCGATTTCGCCATAGACAATCAATTCTTTTTGAACTTCATCCGATGAGTAGCCATGGTACAAACGGTTGAAGCCTTCATCATCTTTCAGGATCTCAATCATCTTGTCACCAATCACAAATTCAGATTTGAGTTTTCCTTTATTCTTGCCAGTTTTAGCTAGTAGCTTCTCGCCATTTTCATCCATGAACTGCTGATGCGCTTCTGGGCTTTCAAAGTAACTATGAACGTAGTTACCGAGTAGGAGAGGGGTCTCGTCCCTCTCTTCTACCCATTGCCCACTATCAAGGGCAAATGCCTTCGCTTGGCATTGCTGATACCGTTTAAACCGTGAGTTGGTCAAGTAGCTCGTATCCTGGTAGTAGTTCTCTTGTGTTAGTTCTCCCATGGACTACTCCTTAATATTGGTCGTGTTTCCATCAAAGAAGCTGAACTCTTCCAAAACTTCGCCTGTTTCTTCGTCAAAATCTGGAATTTCTTCTGCTGGGTATTCGGTAGAGGCTACCTTGCTAGGATTTGTCGTTTTTTTAGCCGTTTTTGGGGTTGTTTTAGCTTCCTCGGTAAATCCTCCCTCTACCACGTTACCACCCTCTGTGGGCGTGTTAGGAGCTCCTAGAATGCCATCCAATGTTTCAGCAACTGGTTCTTGAGTGACGTCTTTGATTTCATTCTTGTTTGAGATTGTACTGTCTGCGTTATCTGCGACGATTGCTTCCTGCAATTCAGTGGAAAGTGGTGCATAGGTTGAAAGCATGTGCTTTAATACAGTTTTACGACCCATAGCATCAAAGTCAGACTGCCAAGGGCTATATTTGCTAGAGAATGACTGACTGTACTTTTTACCGTGAGCCTGAACTCGTTCCTTAGTCCAAAAGACCGTTTTTTCAAAACCATTAGCCAATCGCATGAAAGCAAAGTAACCTACCACTTTTTCATTTTCTTTTGGAATAGCGGTCATGTCTACTTCAAGATCCTCAGTTAGTGGGTTAAACCCTTTGTACTGGCTTTCGTAAATTTCTCCAGCGTTCAAGCGTGTCACTTGTCCGCTACGTTGAGCAAGCTGAATCAATCCTTTATACCCGACTTGGAACTGTGCCTGGTTCTTGTAAGGTACGATGTACGCATAACCAAGACTAGGCTCGATTGGTAGGTTTAAAACTGCGGCTTTCATTGCAGCTGTCATGATGCTTTCATTTGTAGCTTTAGCTAGTAGGTTGTTATTTGTCACGATACTAAGTAGACTGGCTACGAATTGCTGACCATTGCCATTTACTACTTCTGAGAATTTTTGCTTTACTGCTGGTGAGTTAAAAAATTGTTTGTGTGTTAGTTCGTTTGTCATTTCCTTCTTCCTTTCGTCTTCTTAAGGTTCCAATTTTCACGCTTCAAGCGTTTGTTTTCGTTTTGTAGTTTTACAATAATATCTTGTTGATCGTTGATGATTTCTCCGAGTTCAACTCCGAGGTGTATGTAGTCCGAGCGCCATTGACCAATTTCTGCGATTAGTTCTTCAATCATGTTCTAACTTCCAATACTTCTCTAAATCAACTGCCATAACGATGGACAAGTTCTTTTGCTCGGTTAGGATTTGCCGTCTGTATGGCGCCAGACCTGCCTGTCTTTCTTCTTCATTTCGTGGAAGATAGTAGCCGTTCGGTTTAAACTTCTTAGCCACAATCGGGTGTCCGAAGTTTACCCTTAGGCTTTCGATTACCTGTTCAAGCGGGCGCTTTGACAACCCTGTCTCGCCTCGTAGATCATTTGCCGTGATAGGTTTTTCAAAACTTCCCTTGTTGGCAATCAGGTTTAAAACTTCAATTTCAATTGCGTTCATTTCTCTACTAATCATATTCCCTCCCAATGAATACGCATCTTATTTCTGTACTTCCGCACTCTTTACATTCGATAGGCGGATAACTGTCAATCACTTCAAATTCATGTCCGCAGTCGCAACAACCACAATTCCAAATATAAATGTTCATGTTATCGCTCCTTTGGTTGCGGTAGCGCTAGTAAGTCAGGTCTAAGACCTACGGGTGCTTGTGTATCAAATGTAAATTGTCTATCGCAATTTCTGATATTTTCCCTTGCAATGTTATTAAATTGATTTCTTCCTTGTTGATAAACTTCAATAATTGCTTTATCTAACATTTCTTGTTCTTTTGCTTGTCTTTGGCGCTTTTGCTCATTATTGGCCACAAGCAACATTGCAACGAATAAACAAATGAAAACCGATGCAACCCCTAAAAGTTGGCTTGTTAAAGTTGGTTCTGTCATTTCTCTTTGCCCTCGTTTATTTCATTTATTTTCTTTTCGTCTGAATATGCTTGTATCCAGTATTTAAGTTGCTTTCTTAACTGTATATTTTCTTCTGAAAAAATAAGTGCAGTTTCTTTCCAATCAATATTTTTTTCTTTTGGTTCATTGTTAAAAAACCATTTTGTTAGTTTGTCTAATAGCTTCATGTAATTTCTCCTAAATTGCAGTTTTCTGCCAGTTTTCGTGATACCATTCAATCACAGCATCCCTTGGATATTTTTCACGCTTGCCTTCAATTCGTGGAAAATCTGCGTGTCGGTTGAAGCGCTCGTCGAATGTCGTCGTGTCCTTGGTTCCAAGTAGCATCTCGGAGCATTGTGACTTGTTTAGTTCCATTGGATAGCGCCTTTTCTCATCGGTCACAATTGTCATGACCTTGAGCGTTCTATCCATCAAGCCAGCCTCGAACTGGTCTAGCATTTGCATCATTAGATCATTCATGTTATAATTCCTTTAGAAAAATTTTGTTGTGCGCCTGATTGCCGTCAGGTGCTTTTTTTATTTTGCGAATGTATAAACGCTACCGTTCGTGGCGTAATAGGTCATTTCATTTAACTTATTAGTGAACCTTT
>ERZ773061.1011-NODE-1011-length-10803-cov-2.813175_pt1 | contig 10803 bp, 10 predicted proteins | sample MGYA00580627_ERZ773061 | MGnify/ENA primary metagenome ERZ773061 (study PRJEB29015, sample SAMEA2738119) | human oral metagenome | biome: human oral; feature: human-associated habitat; material: saliva | place: China | collected 2223 ...
CATATGATGAACCTAGACTTATTATTCTTAACGCAAGAAATAATATCACTGGCGAATATATTGATCTTGAAGATTTAGTAAAAGATCAAACGATTAATCAATATATGGTAGACAATCACCCATTCGAAACGATTAATGAATTAATTGAAGAAGTTCAAGAATTAAAGGATCAAGAAGGTTATGTTGTTTATGATTCGAAAGGAGCAGAACCTGTATTTAAAATTAAATGCCCATGGTATGTTCATTTGCATTCAGTAAAATCTTCTGTTAGTTCTGATAAAAATTTATGGGAAGCTGTTGCCGAAGGTGTTTCTGATGATATTAAAGCACTATTTGAAACAGATAAAGCATCGTTAGACAGAATAGCAAAATTTGAATCTATTTACAAAAAACAATTTTCTTTTGTGTATAAAACTGCGATTGGCATTTATAATAAATTACGTGGCAATAGTAGAAAAGATTACGCAATTGAATCACAATCAATTTTAAATGAAATTGGTTATCCTCAATTGTTTAATATTGTAATGCGTTTGTACTTAAATGGCCCAGACGAATCAATCGTTGATTTAATTAAGGATCATTTAGTTAAATTTATTGATGTGTATTTGGAGTTATAATTATGATTGACATCAGAGATGAAAATGCTTTGCCTATTAGCATTACTCTTATTAAGAAAGTTCAAGACCAGTATTCTTTGCAAATGATGAATGCTTCAATGCAATTCAAAACCGCTATTGACAAAAACGAAAGCATAGAACAACAGGTTTTTGATTATCTTAAAAGTAAAGAAGTTTTTACAGGTTTAGTTGATATTATTATTACTAAATTTAGTAGAGATGCTCTGTTAAGATTAATGAATCATGAACCTTATCAAAATTATTCTGAATTAATTAAAGAATTTCAAAAAACAGAAGAAAAGATTTTGTCATTATCCGTTTGGATTAAAAACGAAACGATAATTGAAGCGTTAGAAGATTGTTAAAAGAAAAGGGATCATATGATCCCTTTGAAGTTATTTAGGTAGCTTAGATTTATTTTGCTTCCATGCATACCAACCAAACATTCTAACAAATAAATGAATTAAATGACGGATGCCAGTTGCGACTTTATCATCTTTCATTGCTTCGTAGAAGATTTGATCCGCTTCTTTCCTAGTTGTATATTGTTTTGAATACAAATAATCATGAACAACAGCAGATTTCTAATATCTACCAAATGGTGCATATAAAAACCATAATGCTCTAGGAATCTAAGCTAAATCTGTCATAAATCCTTTAGGGACTGTAATAACCTCATTTGTTTTTACTACCGTGTAAACAACATCTTCCTTAAGTTTCCATTTAACATTAGTATTACTAATTGGTAACTCTTCTAAAATAAGATTTTTTGTCTAAAATCCCATGATTTTCTCCTTTTATAAACAGATATTTTATTTATATTATTCCATCTAAATGATATTTTGGTCAAAAAATGATCAATCAAAAGATTTTTCTAAAATTTCTTAAAATAACTATTTACATACTCCAAAAATATGGTATTATAGCTACATAAAGTTAATCAACAAGAAGTTAAGTTGAAAACTTTTAAAAAATTTTTCAAATAACTATTTACATCTGTGGATTTCTGATATAGAATAACCACAATAAAACAACAAATTAAGAGGACAACAAAATGACTACTTCAATCAAATCTGTAAACCATCATGAAAACTTTGTTAAAGCAATCGTTCCATCAGAAAAACAAATTGCTAAATTAGCTGAATTTGGTTATGATGAAGAAACTACAAAATTGTTCGTAAACGCGGTTAACTGGATTTCTATTAATGACAACGATCGCAAATCAATGAAATTCTTTAAGAAAAATCAACCGTTAGTTGATTTAGGATTAGCAGAAACATTTGAAGAAGATGGTAATACTTATATGCGTTTAACTAATAAAGCAGTTAAAGTAATGCAAGGTCGTAAAAATAAAATTAATGTATCTTCTGAACCTCGTCAAAAAATCAAACAATCAAAAGGATATACTGCAAAAGCAGAAATTCCTGCTGAAGTACAAGAATTTTTAGACAGAACCGGTTGGTCAGTTCGTTCAACTGAATTAATGAAACCTACTTATAACTTACGTGTTCACAAAGAAGGTACTTCTCGTGCAATGTTAGTTGCAATTTATGAAAATGATGTAAAATTCTGTTTCTTTGGTAAATATAAACAAGACATGATGAATCATGTGTTAAGTTTAATCCCATCTGATTTAGTATTACATCAAAAAATGTCAAATACATTTGGATTTATTTTAGTAAAACAATCAGATTTAGTTAATTTAACTGAAGAAATGTTTACATTTTAATAATTAATTGGAGGGAAACCTCCAATATTTTTAGGAGTAAATATGTTAATTATTAAACACGGCGATATTTTTGAGGAATTTAAAAATTCTACAAATTGTCTTTTAGTTCATGGGTGTAATTGCTGTAATATTATGGGTGCTGGAATTGCAGCGGCTATTAGTATAAAATATCCTATGGCGTATGATATCGATAAAGCTATGCATAATTTACCAGATAATAAAGTAAACAAATTAATGGCTGGCAGATATTCAATTGTTCCTGATTTCTCAAATAAATGCAAGTCAAATTATATCGGAAATCTTTATACACAATTATTCCCGGGAAAAGATTTTAGTTATGATTTATTAATCTCATGCCTACAAAATCTAGAAAAAGAAGTGTTAAAACAATTTAAAATTAAAAAGATTTTGATGCCAGCAATTGGATGTGGTATTGGTGGCGGAAATTTTGACAAAGTAGTTAATATCATTATGAATTGGTGTAGATTTAATGTTCCGGATATTGAAGTACATTTATATTATCCGCAATAAACTATAAGGCAATAAGATGACAGATTTTAAAGTACTTACCGACCGAGACCATATTTTACTTCGCCCTGCGATGTATATCGGTTCAACTACTCTTGAAGAACACCAACAATTTATTTCTGGTCAATGGACTGAATTAAAGTATTCTTCTGGGTTAGTGAAAATTATCAATGAAATTATTGATAACTCTGTGGACGAAGCTATTCGCACTAAATTTAAATTCGCAAATAAAATTGATGTACATATTAATAACGAGAAAGTTAGTGTATCTGATAATGGCCGGGGAATCCCACAAGATTTAATTGAAACGCCGGAAGGTGAAAAATTATTAAGACCAGTTTTAGCATGGACTAGAACAAAAGCTGGAAGTAATTTCTCTAATGACCGTGTTACTGTTGGTATGAATGGCGTTGGCTCAAGTTTAACAGCAATTTTCTCGAAAGAATTTACAGGTATCACATCAGACGGTAAAAATGAAGTTCTGGTGCAGATTAATAATAATGCTGATGATATCAATTGGACTCAAAAGAAAAGTGCTTCTATGGGCACTACTGTGTCATTTAAACCGGATTTAAAAAGATTTGATTGCTCGGAAATCTCAACAGATGTAGAAAAATTAATTTTAGAAAGACTTCAATCTTTATCTGTAGTATATCCGAAAATTAAATTTTCTTTAAATGGTAAAAATGTCAATTTAAAATTAAATGACTATTTTAATCAATTTGGTTTAAATGTTCAATATAAATCTGAAAATTATTCTGTTGCTTTGGCAGCATCTGAAGACGGTTTAAAACAAAATTCATACATCAATGGCCTTTATATTAAAAATGGCGGTTCTCATCAAGATTTCTTTTTAGACCAATTTTGTCAAGAATTATTGGTACTAATTAAAAAGAAACATAAAAAGTTAGATATCAAACCTGCTAGAATTAAAGAGTGCATCACTTTTGTGATGATCGGTTCTGATTTTAATAACCCAAAATTTGATTCACAAACAAAAGAACGATTAACAAATTCAGTTGCCGAGGTAAAAGATTACTTTAATTTAGATGAGAAAAAATTTAAAAAATTTGTAAAAGAATTTTTCGAAACATCTGAATTATTAGATCCTATTATTGAATCTGCATTAGCTAGAATTTTAGCTGCAGAAAAGGCATTGGAAACAAAATTAGCGAAAAAGATCAAAAAAGTTAATGTTCCATCTCATATTAAAGCTGGACAAAAAGAAAATAGTATTTTATTCTTAACAGAAGGTGATAGTGCTATTTCATCTTTATTAGATTCAAGAAATCCAAAAATTCATGGAGGATTTCCGTTAAGAGGTAAAGTTCTTAATACATTTGGTGAAACTAATGCAAGAATTTTGGAAAATAAAGAACTTGCTAATATTATTAACATCCTTGGATTAGAATTTAATAAATCACCGATTGAAATCGATAAACGTGGTAATGTTATTTGTAATATGAATTATGATTATATTGGCATTATGACCGATGCTGATGTGGACGGCGGTTCTATCCAATTATTATTATGTTTATTCTTTTCTAAATGGCCTGATTTGTTTAAACATAATCGAGTAAAAATTGTTAAGTCTCCTAGATGGATTTTAACATCTAAAACTGAATCATTATTCTTTTACACGGATGAATCGTATGAAGAATTTTGCAGTAAGAACAAAACTAATTCATATGAAATCAGATATATCAAAGGTCTTGGTAGTTTACGTAAACATGAATATAAGAAAATGTTAAATGAACCTTTCTTTGTTGATGTTAAGTTAAATGATAATTATCAAGAATGGCTTGATATGTTATTTGGCAATAATGCAGATTTACGAAAAGATTGGATGTTAGAAGGAATTACTCCAACTGAAGTAAAATCTGCTCAAAATAATAAACAAAATATTTTTGAAGGTTTATGATGGAAGTTTATCAAAATTTATCCGGAGATCACACAGAAGGAATTGAAATCAGGAAAGAACAGAATCTTGTTAAGCTTACTGCTGTTAATTTTGATAAATCTGTATCGGTTTATTTGTCTGAAAAACAAATCCTAGAGTTACATAAAAATTTAATCCTAGTAACTCAGTCATAATTCTCAAATGGTCAATTTTTAATCAATTGACCATTTTCTTTTAAAAATCTATTTACATCTGTTTTTAATCAGATATAATAGCAATCGTTAAATCAATTTATTAATGAGGACTTACAAAATGATTAAAACAGAAAACCAAAAACCAGAAAACAAAAATTATGAATTATGCGCTGATATCCTAGCAACATTTTCGATTTTAGAAAAATGGGGATTTGATAGTATCACAAGTAATTTATCTTTATTTGCAGAAGTGTTAAATGAATTGGATTTCAAAACATTTAATGGTTTACCACTGAATTCATCAAACTTATCTAATATGTTCCGTCGTTTATCTAAAAAAGAACGTGAATCATTATTAGAAGAATTTAATTCTGGTTTTAGATCGTTCCATTTAATGCAAGAACAAAACACAAGAAACATTATTCACTAACATCGTGTAGGAGAAATTAAATGATTATTAATCAACCTAAATCAGAAATCTTTGGGTCACAGGTAGAAACAAATAGTTTTTCTATCAAAAGTTCGCCAAAAGCATTCCAGATTTTGTCATCTAATTTATATTCAAATAAAATCCGTGCAGTGATTCGTGAATATTCTTGTAATGCATTAGATGCTCATCGTTATGCTAAAAAAGAAAAAGAACCATTTCAAGTAACATTACCATCTGAGCTCCAACAAAATTTTATTGTTCGCGATTTTGGGAACGGATTATCAGAACAAGAAATTAAAGAATTGTTTACTACATATTTTGGTAGTTCAAAAGATCAATCAAATGATTTTACTGGTGCATTAGGATTAGGTTCTAAATCTGCATTTAGTTATACAGATTCTTTTAACTGTACTTCATATCACAATGGAACTAAATCAGTTTATTCATTATTTTTAGACCAAGGTGAACCTAAAGTTACTTTGATGTATCAGTCAGAATCAGATGAACCGTCTGGCGTTGAAATTAATATTCCAGTTCAATATAACGATATTTACTCATTTGAAAAGGAAGCACAAATTGTTTACTCCGCGTTTGATGTAAAACCTATTGGATTTGAAAATAAAACTAGTATTCATTATTACTTCAAAGACTTTGGTACAATTAATTTGTCAAAGGCAAATATTAGTCGTGATGAATTTGCTGGTAAATATATTTACGCTAGAATGGGTAATGTTTTATACCCAATTTCATCTGAATATACAAAAAATTATAGATTCAATCTAGAATTATATGGGTTTGATTCTTGGTCAAATATTATATTTGTTGATTTTAACATCGGTGAATTAGATATTGCTCCATCCCGTGAACAATTATCATATGATAAAACTACGATTGAAAATATCAATAATAAATTATCTCAGATTTTTGAAAATACTGTTTCCAAAATGGTAGAATACCATAAAGATGAAATCAATAAGGATTCATGGTTTAAATTTGGCAAATCTATTGCGGAAATTACTGTAAAATGTCATGGATTATCTAGATTTACTCGTGCATATTATTGGATGAATGACACCTATGGAATCCAAAAATATTTACTTAGTTTAAATGAAAAAATTAACGGCTATACATACAAAGAATACAAGGAACTTACATTTAAAGATGTAGTTAATGATTCATATTATAATAAAGTGGATTCTAACGGTGTTGAAATTACCCCGGACCCAGTTACTGTTTATTCGAGAAATCGTTCGCTAAACAGATATAAACCAACTCGTAATGGTTCTAATTACATTGACCAAGTTATGCATACTGATTTGTATGAAAAGCCGCAGATGTTCTTTGATGTATTGTGGTATGATATGCAAGAAACAGATGTGGTTATCGTTTTAGATAAATCTAATTCTAAAAGACGTAAACCAGTTATGGATTATCTTGTTCATGAATATAGTAAAACTAAAAATGGTTTTTTGATTATTTCAGCAAATTATAAAATTTGTGATGATATCAAAAAATTCTTAGAAACAAAATATAAGAATACTGAATTAGTTCTATTAGATTTAGATGATACTCTAGAGCAAAAGGTTAAGGATTATATTAGCTCATTAAAACCGGAAATAAAAGAGAAAGCTAAAAAAACAAACCCGATGGGAACTATTTTTGAAATTAACAAAAATACTTTCAAAAATGAAGCAACAACCAAAGATGATTTAACCAAAATTAATTTATTTAGTATTAAAGATCTTCGGGCATTTGTTGCAGATAATCCAGATGCTTCATTTGTTCCATTATATGAGGGTTGGCATAATTTGCGTTGGATATTTAATAATTCTGGTTTTAATGATATTAGTGAAACTGAATCTTATAAAATCAAAGAGTATATTAAATTAGCAAAAGCAGCCGGTAAAAAAGTTTATGGATATTTGTTTAGTGATAGATGTTCCGATGCTTGGTATGATGTTGTAAAACCATATAAGTATGACTTACAATCATTCTTACTGGCAAACCAGTTAGTGGCTGATACTAAAGATATCTATAAACCTTTAATTAAATTTGGTTTTTATAACAGTTATGGCAGTTGGGAAACTTATAATTTAAAATGTGATTTAGGATTGTTTAACCTAGGCCGTTTTGTTAAATTAAATGATAAAGAACAAATTGTGTATGAACAACTAAAAGATATTGCTAGAAAAAATGCATTTTGGATTAATTCAGATTTAAACTTCAAAGATAGCGATCTTGATAAAATGGATATGGATGTTCCTTTTTATGAATTTGAATTAAGAAATCTATTTACAAAGGTTTTAGAATTTGATAAAATTAAATTCGAAACATTAAATGAAACAATTAATAAAATTATTTCTAAAATTAAACCATTGCGCTATATCCAAGACATCTTAGGTGATTATGGCCCAAGTAATGTTTCAGAATATTCTGATTTTTTAGGAGCTTCAGATTCTAGCTCTTGGGAAGAACAAGTTAAAGTATACGAATCATTTAGTAAAATGATGAAAAATCAACAAGAGGTATTATAATTATGAAAGATTTATCTTTATTAGATATTACACGTGAAAGACGCAACGAATATCTTCGCGATTATTATTCACAAGGTTATACATATTCAGAAATTGCAAAAGCAACTGGATTAACCTATGATACTGTTCGCGGTGTATTACGTAATGAACCCAAACCGAAACAAAGTCTTACCCAGTTCTCATCTGAATTATCTGAGTTACATGAATTAATGGGCATCAGTACAGCAACACAAGATAAACGCGATGAACTGGTTACTGGAAATTCAAGCTATGATTATGACAAGGATTTTGGGGAAGCTAAGGAGCATTTAGTTCCACCAATTGAACCGAAAAATGTAAAATGGGTTGCGAATAACACGATGGTTAATATTGTGATTAACGGAGAAGTAGTAAACGCTGATTTCACTCATCCATCGTTTAAAGAAATTATTGCAGCATGTTTAGTTGAAGATTTTGAAAAAGCGATCACGTTAGCTAATACCGGTAAAACAATTGAAAAATGGTCTTTAGGTGCATTTGAATTCAAAAATGGTAAATTATATTATTGCGGTGAAGCATTACATGGTTCTTTAATTGAAAAGATTGTTAAATCAATTCAAGAAGGCGATGATAATGTAAACAAATATGTATTTTTCCTGGAAGATGCATTACGTAACGATAAAAACTCATATAACGAAATGTGGGATTTTATTAAACACAATGATATTAAGATTCATGATAACGGTGCAATCATCGGTTACAAAAAAGTAAAAGTTGGTGCTGATGGCAAATTGTATGATTCTTATACTAATACAGTTCCTAACGATCCTGGTACTTTAGTTCAGATGCCACGTCATTTAGTTGATGACAATAAGAATCGAACTTGTTCTTATGGTTTACATGTTGGATCAATTGAATATGTTAAAAATTTCTCTGGAAATCAAATTGTAAAAGTATTAGTTGCACCAGGATGTGTAGTTTCTGTTCCATCTGATTATAACGGTCAAAAAATGCGTTGTTCTGAATATTTTGTTTTAGAAAAATTAGAATATGTTGACGGCGAGCTAATTACAGTAGACGCAGAAACTAAATGTTTATGTGTTGCAACCGTTAACCGCGAAGGATTATATTCTGTAGAAGAAGTCGCGGAAGGATATTCAGTAAAAGAAGTTAAGTGATATAAAGGGCTAATGCCCTTTATTCGGAGTACAAATGATTACTAAAACAGATTTATTTTTTAACAAATACCATGAACATTTAAAACCGTATATAATGTCAATTAAATAGTTCAATAATTGCAGAACAGCTAGTGCATTAAATTATTCTCATCCAGGTGATGAAAGATCTGTTGAAGATAAAATGCTTAATATTAGTATTGGCGAAACTGTTGAAGATTATTTTATTAATAGATTTGATGATTTAAAATTAAACGGAAATAAACATAATAAAGAAGATTTACATTCTTATTAGTATGATCTATTTGATATTCAAAATAATCTCAGAATTGAAGTGAAAACATATTCTAGCAATACGATTTCATTTACGATGAGAAATAATAAAAAATGGTCTCCTAAACCAGGCACATATCATCAAAGATGTTTAGATTTAACTCATCCTATTAACGGTTCTGCTGATATTATTATTTTCTGTCATTATGAAATGCTTAATGAATTTGAAATCAAAATTACACCAACTTTAATTATTGATGCTGAGCTTCATATTCTTGATAAAATTGGCAACAAAACAATGTAGACTAAAACATATACAAAAAATGGAAAGTTATATGTTGGCGCAAATTGGATAGGATGTAATACAAGTTAGGTGAATATACACAATAAAGAAGGCGAAGGTATTAGAAAGCTATGACGAACAAAGACCACAATAGATTATTATCTGATATTATTAATACAGAAGGATTAGAATACGCAATGTACACAATTGAAAATCGTGCGATTCCTTCTATGATTGATGGATTAAAACCAGTACAAAGATTCTTCTTATATTCTGCATTACAAACTGCAAAGGATAAATTTAATAAAGTAGCATCTATTGGCGGTCGTGTTTCTGAATGGGGATACCATCACGGGGAACAAAGCGCATGTGAAGCTGGCATTTTAATGGCTGCTGATTATTGTAATAATATTACATTACTTACTGGTGATGGTGCTTTTGGGTCTAGATTTATCCGTAAAGCAGCGGCTGCTCGTTATATCTTTGCTAAAATTTCCGATAACTTTAATAAGATCTATAAAGATATTGATATTTCTCCGGTTCATGAAGACCCGGAACATATTCCACCAAAATACTATTTACCATTAATTCCTTTTGTGTTAATTAATGGAGTAAAAGGTATTGCAACTGGATTCGCAACACAAATTTTACCACATGACTATCAATCTGTAGCTGATAAAGTTAAAGAATACTTAGAAACAGGTAATATTAAAGAAAATCCATTAGTTAAGTATTATGACTTCAAAGGAACTATTGAACCATATAGCAAAATTGTGAACCAGAAGCTTATTAAAGGAGTTACTCTAACTGGTCTATATAAACTATCAGGGTTTACTTTAACAATCTCAGAACTCCCATTTAACACTGAGCGCGAAGATTATATTGCGTTACTTGATAAACTAGAAGAATCTGGTAAAATTATTTCTTACACTGAAGAAATTAGTTCAGAAAAAGTTCATATTGTTGTTAAACTTAAACGCGATTTTTTAACGACAGATACAGAAAAAAATCATCAATTAATTTTAAAAGAGTTTAAATTACAAGAATCTATTGCTCAAAATATTACTGTTCTAGATGAGAATAATAAATTAAAAGTATATGATGAGCCAAAAGAATTAATTAAAGATTTTGTGGATTTCCGGTTAACGTATTTTGATAAAC
>ERZ773061.1013-NODE-1013-length-10789-cov-22.998509_pt1 | contig 10789 bp, 11 predicted proteins | sample MGYA00580627_ERZ773061 | MGnify/ENA primary metagenome ERZ773061 (study PRJEB29015, sample SAMEA2738119) | human oral metagenome | biome: human oral; feature: human-associated habitat; material: saliva | place: China | collected 2223 ...
CAAGAGTCTACAGCCCATTTAAAATCTTTTGAACCGTTTCTCGCGGGTGTAAGAGTAATATCTTGCTAACGGTTAGGTCCTGTTATATAGGATGAGACCGTGCTAAGCTAAGTTAGGTTAGAAAGTGTATCGACTATCCCTGATGAGTGTAGGGGAGTAGGTCTAGAGATGAGAACTAGATCGAAGCGGAAGACTATTACAAAGGTTGAATTGTAATAGATGATATAGTCAGTGCCTTAGGTAACTAGGGAATAAATGTGTAGAGCGTTCTTGAGTCCTTGTTTTAGAAACTCAGGAACACAAATTCCTCAAGATGATAATGATGAAATGATGATATATAGGTGTAATCTTGGAGTAATATCTTTGAATCTCCCTATGATATATCAGAAGTCAGTAGAGGAAGAAAAAGATTGGATAGAAACACTTGACTTCTATCTAGATATGGCAAAGAATATAAATGTTAGAACTTATAAATACCTATCAAATCTTCGAGCATCTAGTAGCCCTCTTGTATTCTGTGAGGGTGGTTTCGATGGTGGTAATTTAAAGCCAGACGAGAAGATTGAGCCGATTCTTAAGTATTCAACAGTATCATTTGGTTATGGTGGTCTTCATGAATTGTCAATGTTGGCAACCGGAAAATCACATCATGACGACGAAAGTGGTTTTGCATTGAAGACACTAGAATATATATCTAAGAAGGCAGAAGAATATAAGAGAAAGACGGGTATATTGTTTGCTGTGTACGGTAAAAGAGCGTGCCGTACTAAAACTATCAAACCTACTAAAGGGTGTGTTACTGTGAAAAGTAATGCTAACGGGGAAGACTAAGTTATAATAAGTAATATGTTAATCCCGTGCCTAGTTAATAACTAACTAGCGTGTAGAGATCATCGAAAAGGTATCAATAAATATTATAGCTTATTTATTGAGAGTAACTGAGTAGAGTAGGGAACGAGATTAGTACGTTTCCGAAGTGGATAGAACTTATTAGCAGTAAGTTAAGATATGATCCGGTACTAGTAGAAATATTAGTAGTGTCACGACGCCAGGTGAATCTCTTCTCCCATTGTTTAACGAGAAATTCATTAACAAGTATGGTGAGAAGAATGGTATAATTACAAAGGGTGGTTACTTGACAAATAGTTTCCACTTAAACGTTAGAGAAGACATCGGCCCTATTGACAAGATGGATGCTGAGTCTAAGTTCTGGAATTATTCAAATGGTGGCAAGATTTCACACATTAAGATTAACTCCTTAGATAATACAGAGGGAATTAAGTCTTTGATTCTTTATGGTATGTCTAAGGGTCTTTACTTAGGTGTAAATCATCAAGCAGATTATTGTGTAGATTGTGGTCATCATTTTATTGGTAACGATAGCACTGATGAATGTAAGTGCCCTGTTTGTGGAAGTTCTGATATAGTACGAGTAAGACGCATAAAATCGTTTGTGCCTTTGATTGACTTAGGTTGATCATAGAAAACACTTTTAATTGCTGGAAACAGTATCATACTAAACCAGCAGTCAGTTAATATAAAAAACTGATTCAACGACTATAGTAAGTGGAAAATTATATAGTCTAAATTATATTGAAAAATATAAAACGCTCATTTAGAGGGAGTTAGGGGAACGGCTATCTCTCGTATACCAGAACTAGAACAGGTGATGTCAGATTTAATGAGGGTAAGATGAAAGAAATTGGAGATAGAGTAAATATGTAAGAAAGGAAATTAGATGATTAAGGAAGAATATATTGGATTAAAAGATTCAGAGTTCATCCCGCTCACTGAGGGTATTCCTAAAGAAGCTCTTAATCTTTTTGAAATAAATAAGTCAGGTGAGGTAAGAAGAGTTTCAGATAATAAATTACGACCTGTACTAAAATATAGTCATTCTCATGGAGATGGTTATCCAAGGGTTTGTTTACCTGTATCAGGTAGGAGATTTACTAAGCTTATACATAGACTAGTAGCAGAAAACTTTTTAGTTCGAGAAAGTAGTGATCAAGTTATTGTAGATCATATAGATCGAGATACTAAAAACTACCATGTTAGTAACTTAAGATGGGTTTCTGTTAGTGATAATATGAAAAATAGGTCATTCAAGAAAAAAGATAATATAGTATATAGAGAAGTTGACCTAAAAAGCGGGAGTGTTATCAGAGAGATTAACAGAAGTACTTTAACTAAAAAAGAGATCTCTAACTTTAATAGTAAAGTTTGGAGAGCTCGTACAAGAGGTAGTTGTAAAACTAGATGGGAGAAAGTAGATACCGATCTTGAAGAGTTTTATAAGAAATATGGAAAGCCAGTATGTTGGAAATTAATAAAAAGGTTTAAGAATGAAACATATATTTCAAATAATGGCTTAATTAAGTACAAATCTCCGAATGGTAAAGGCTTTATAACGACCCCCGGGCATTTAATCGCTTCAAACTATATGGCGTTTAAATCAGGAGAAAAATCTTATAGAGTTCATAGATTAGTTTATGAAACTTTCTCTAATAATGGTAATCCTATAGATAGTAGTTTAGATGTAGATCATATTAACACAGACTCTTTAGATAATAGAATAGAGAATTTACGTTTGTGCACACATAAAGAAAATATGAACAATAAACTGACGAGAAAGAAGCTAGGAAAGTGTGTTGAAAAGTATGATATTTTTGGTAAGCTAATAAAAACTTATGATAATATTTCCAGCACTATCTATGATCTAGGTTTATCAAATCCTAGGAGTGCAAGTCATGTTTCAGAATCTTGTAGAGGAAAAATAAATTCCTATGCTGGGTTCCTTTGGATCTATACTGGAGAGAAGGATGTACTAAGGGATAAACTAGAAAACATCATTTATGTGGTAGATACAAGCTTTAATATACTTGAGTTGTCTAAAAGGAATATTACCAAACAGATGACGATTGAGTTTTCTACTAGTAAAATATATGAGCTGGATGAAAAAGTTTATATAAAGGGTTTGGATAATTTATTAAAGTATTTACATGAAAATAATAGAAACATATCATAACGACTTACTAAATGGAACTGGATTAAGGGAGGTATTATTCTTCTCAGGCTGTACTCATCATTGTCCAGGCTGTTTTAATCAATTTACATGGGACCCAGACGTAGACCAAGCACATGAATTTGAGGAAGAGGATTATCAGGAACTACTTGGTAATCTGAGAAAGCCTTATGTTAGTGGTGTTACGTTGAGTGGTGGTGATCCTATGTCAGTCTGGAATAAGAAGGGGGTACTTGATTTGGTAAGGAGATTGAAAAAAGATCTCCCTGACAAAACGATCTGGCTCTATACTGGTTATACACTTGAACAAATACAAGCAGAGGGTGATGAGAAACTTGAAATCTTAGGTTACATTGATGTTCTTTGTGATGGTAGATTTATCGAGTCAAAGAAATCACCACTTAAGCCTTGGGTGGGAAGTGAGAATCAGAGAGTAATAGATATGAAGAAAACATTAGAACAAGGAAGTATTTCGATTATTGCATAGAAGAGTTTTTAATAGTTTATTAACATTTTTTGGAGTAGGGTAGTTGTGAAACTGCCTTGCTCTTTTTTTTATTTCCCCTTAGATTCCTTAACAGTGTGAGAAAGAAAATTATGTTAAACAGTAAGTGCGTGTTGAGTTCGAGCGCATGGATGTAATTAAAAATATTAGTAAGGTATGAAAAAGGTATTATTTGCGCTCTTTATTTACACGCCAGATTTTGATGAGGGTGTTGATGATGATATTAGAAGGGTGTATGAAAGAAAAGAGGACGCTGAGGAATTTGTAAGGAAGTTGAACGAAAGGTATCCTATTGAGCTATTAAATGATGATAGCCTAAGAGATGAGTACTATAGACTGACGGAAAAGTACTTTGAAGTGGATCCTGTTTATAATGAGATTGATGATAGGATTAACGAAGTATATCAGAGGTATTCTAAGATTGATAAGAACTTTGTCTGGAACGAAGAACTCAACAGTAGATATGATGAAGAAACTCGAGAGGATCAAGAAAGATTAGGTCAGCTTGAAAAGACAGGACCTATCGATTATGCAATAAAGAACGCAAGGGATCCAGAGAAGATGATAAAATATATAACTGTTGAGAATTCTAGTTATCGAGGTGCAAGAATTGAGGAGATTAAATTATTCTAAAAAGGGTATGAAGGTATTTGCAGTTTACATAGAGAGGTCAAAATCAACAGACCTAGTTAAGTTATTTCAGAAAGAGGAAGATGCGGTTAAGTATGTAAGGTTATCAGACAGAGTAGATAGGTTATTTTCTAGTGAGTTTGATAAGATTAGATCACTCTGCGTTTCACAAGTAAGAAGTGCAGAAGGTGTAATACAGAAACCAGACTTAACTAGGATACCACTAGATAAGCTGTATGAACTGTATCTAGACAAGTATGGTAGTGAGAGTGCAAAGAGAAGATATGCGATGAGAGTAAGTGAGGATGAAATCTTAGCTAGTGTGACGGTCGAGAATTTTGACGACTACATACCAGACTTAATTAGAATATATCTTAGGAGAAATAGTAAGGACACAGGAAATTACTACATCAGTTCTTTTGTTAAGGGGCTAGTAGTTGAGTAGAAAAATAATGAAAAGAAAAGGATAGAACATAAGAGTCTATCCTAATCTTTTTTTTTGCTTACCTCGCCTTAATTACATCCACTACCTGTTTTCCTGTTATTCCTGGGTAGTCTTTCTGTAGTTCCGCGAGTAATGTCTTAGTATCAGCAAGGGTAACTTTTCTCCCAAGACTATCACAGGCACTCATAATTATCCTCCTAATTTCTTCCTCATTCATCTTAGGCGGCATTAATTTTTCAAGTACCTCAAGCTCTGCCTCTTCACTCTCCACCAGGTCTTGTCTTCCAGCTTTCTTATACTCGCTGATTGACACTGTGTAATCCTTGTAGAGTTTCTGTAAGATCTTCGCCTGGCCTACTTCATCAACTTGCCCAACAGAATGTACATACTTATCCTGCTCTGCCTTGATTCTTTGATACACACTGAGATCGAGCTTACTATTATTCTTTCTCGCCTCCATAATAAGTTTTTCAATACAATACATAGTTTTACTGCTTAATACTACATAATTAAGGTATTTCCGGGGTGATTTTAGCGGGGTTGGGTGATGGCAGGGGGATTTAATATTAGAAATGAGCCAATATTATAGTACCTGCCACGAATTTCCCCCCGATTTTTACCCCGATTATTAGTAGTTCCCTTATATGTAGAAAGAGTTGAGTATTTTTACTTGGTAATTGAGACGGATTAATATGCTCGGTGAGTTATTAGTCCTATCTCTTTCTTTTTGTAATTGACTTTATACAAATATAGATTTTCAGAGGGAGCGTCCAGTATAGTTTAAACTTGTTGGTGAATAAAATATTTAGGTGGGTACATAATATGGTTTCTCAGCAAGCTATATTGGCCTCTTTCGATCTATTCTTTTGTATAGTAGAGGAATAAACAACGTAATAAAAATAAAAATCATGAAAGAATTTGTACAAAGTTTAAAGCAGGGTTTGACATTCAAGAACCCTATTATTGCAATGGGCACTTTTATTGGTGTATGTTTGTTGGTTAGTGCTATTTTCTTCTGGGCAGCTCCTATGAAGTTAAGCAATAAGACAGACTATAATGCAGTGATCAGCGCAATTAAGGAGAACTGTAAGGATAGCATTAATGGCCTTACACTGAGTGATGTTGAGGTACGTCAGGATTCAACTGGTAAGTATTTCGATTGTCAGGTGGCTAGATATAATGTTGTCAAGGATGATTCAACTACCTTGCATGGTGTAACAGTTATCAAGATTAAGAAGAATTTCTGGAAGTATCGTTTTGATGGTGTATACAGTAAGTAAGAAAAGTTAATTTGTTTTCCATAATTTTTAATTCCTATAGTGAATAGCAGCGGCAGGTTCTACTCTTCGATGAGGCTATAGGAACTTATGAATGCAACAGTAAAGAAAGTAAAACTAGTAGTGCGTTACTTAGCAAAACCAATCATCTGGTATATTAACGTACATGCTAGGAACTGTGAGAAATTATTTAATGGGGCGACTAATATCCCTTATTTTCTCTAGTGAAGAATAGTAACTAGTTCACAGTAGATGTTTTCCGAGCTTATGATGGAGTGCCAGGATGTAAGATGAAACCTGGATTACCACTCCACTTAAGTATTGGATGTGCTGTTGTAGTTTAAAAAAAATACACTATGAAAAATGAAGATAAAGATCTAGTTAAGCTTGCAGGTGCCGGAGGTTTACTGGCAGTAGTTGGCTCTGGCTCTAAACTTAATGAAGATGCGGCTAAATACTACCTCCAAAAAGGAAAAAGTGATTCTAAGAAGTTTGCGGAAGAGAGTAAATCCATTTCTGGTAAACTGAAAGACCTTGCTAATAAACAGAAAACGGCTGTTATTAGGGGAAAGGGAGGTGAAGGGTCTTTCCATTTGTCTGAAATAAGTGATACTACAAAAGAAAGTATTAGGAAACAGTTTAAACCGGCAAAAGATGCGATTAAGAAGCTCAGGGAGTATAGAAAAGAAGTAGAGTTGCAAACCGGCAAGAAGGGACTTAGGGGGACTCCACATGAAGGTTCTAAGAGAAAGATAAAAACAAATCTTAAGGAATTCAAGAAAGTACTTAACTCTAGAGACCTAATTGCCATCGATCACTCTCTGTCTGACCCGACTGCAGACCTTGCTCATGAGTTAGGACACTCTATGCACGTAAGTGGCAGGAATGGTAGTAAGATAGGTAAGATTGCACATAAGTTAAAGCATAGGATAGACGAACTTGATAGAAAGACGATGAAATCCTTAGGTACTAACAATAGTTTTAAGGTTGGTGCTGGTATTGGAACAGGTCTTGGCGTAACTGGTGGCCTACTTAGTGGTATTAAGGCAGGACGTGATGAAAAGAAAGGTAAGAAGGAGAGTGTCTTAAATAAACTTGCCCCTTATGCAGCACCTATAGCTTATAAGACGCCAGAACTAGTATCTGAATTTGAGGCATCTCGTCAGGGTCTGAAACTCTTAAAGAAGGTAGGAGCAAGTAAGGAATATAGGAAGGCAGCAAGGAAAACAATGGGTGCTGCTCTCGGTACTTACGCTTCTGCACTAGCCGCACCTCTATTAGCTGGTTATGGAGCAAGGCAGGCTGGCAAGGTAATTGGTAGAAGAACAGTAAGGGATGATAATAGTAAGAAATAAAACCTACGCTGTGAGTGATGAAGAATTTAAGGCCTTAGCAGATTCAACAGCAGAAAATGATGCTAGTGAATTAAGGTCCTATGATCCTTCCTCTGCAACTCAAGCTACGCCAGGGAAGTAGGTTATATAATAAAGGAAATGGTTATGGGAGGAAATTTTAACCCTATTAATCCGTTCAGTGATCCAGAATTTAAGAAGGCGATTATTGATAAGGAAAGAGGAAGTAGTACAGGGAGTGATGATTATGAACTACTTGATGAGGATTCTGAAGGTGGTGATGTAAGTCAGGATCTCAAAAGTATTATATCAGGTGCCCCAAGCCTTCCTAAGACTGCGAAGAACTTAATACTTGATGCTAGTGCTCTCGCCAAGAATGAAAAAGAGGCGAAGGCAAAAGAAATGTCACTAGCACTAAATAATGTATTCACGCAGTATAACAAAGAATATGGAACAGACTTGCAGATAAATTTTGACTCCCTAACACAGACACTAGTAAATGTTAGTGATCCAAAGAGTAGGAGAGTACTTGAATTATATCTGTCAGAAATCTACTCAAGCATTAAGCCAATCTTGATAATGCATTTAATTCAGAAACTGGCTATTGCAATTGAGTATATCACAGACCCAGCTAGAATGTTTGGACAAGATTTAACAACTGCCGATATCTTCCTAATAGTAGATCACTTAATGGGATATATAAATCAGCTAGAGGAACTTAAGTCAGATATCAAGATAGAGGGTGCTAACTTAGAGCTTCAGAAAATTGCGCAAGAAGGAAACGGACTAGACTTACAATCAGACCAGTCAAAAGAGGCAATTGATAATTTCATGAAGCTCTTGAACAAAGAAACAATAAAGTAACTATGGAACAGAGAGAATTTACTAGGGAAGATTACAAAGGCCTTAATTTCATCGAAAAGTTTGGGAAAAAACTTAAGAGAAATAAAATAGCAAAGGAATTAAATAAGCGTAGAAATCAGATCAATCATGAACGAGATATAGACTTTATTCACCTTGGAGATAAAGGCGCAGAGGATTTAGCAAATTTTAAGAGAAGAAGTGCTTTAAATCATGCTATGCTCGATAAATCTAGTTCAACTGCAAAAGTACTCAAGGGCGATCTTAAGAAGGCAGGTATGATCGGCGCAGGTGTTGCTGGAACTGCCGCTCTTGCATATGGCGCTAAAAAGTTATATGATAAGAGTAAGAATAAAGATATGAAAGAACAGAAGGAATTCGCAGAAAACTTGCCAATGGAGACACCAAAGGTAAGCAAGGAGAAGGCAAGTAAGCTACGTGATATGCTGAATCGTGCCAAGGAGAATATTAAGAACTCTAAGGCTGGTAAGAATGCAGCTGACTTCTACGCAAAGCATGAGAAAGGTGTTAAGATAGGTGGTGGCGTTGCTGCTGGTACCGCACTTGCAGCAGGTCTTGCAGTAGGTGCTAAGAAACTAGCTGACAAAAAAAAAGAACAGCAGAAGGAGTTCGCTAGGGCTGATTATGAAGGACTTAGTGAAGAGGGTGCTGCGTACTTAAGAAAAAAGAGAAATAAGCTTGCTAAGAATCTTAGAGAAGCAAAAAATACCCTATTAGAACAAGTAGCGGATAAGGAGACCTATGCTAAAGACCTAAAAGGCGTAAAAACTCTTAAGTTTAATAATAGATTTGACTCGGATAGGGGCGCAAAAGGTATAAAGGTAAGTACGAAAGTTACTACTAAATTACATAAAAATAGTAGGGACATAGATAAGGCAAGGGTACATTATCAAAACGGGGTTAGATCTCTATTAACTAGTGCTAAGCAAATAACTCCTGAGCTGAGAGCAGAGGCATTTAGGAATGTCGAAGGTAAGAGCGACCTACAGAATGTACCTGGAACAAGATTAGGAGAGGTAGATTATTGGAATCTTGACAGAACAAGGGAGAATACTCATATTACAGACCTAAATAAATTACCAGCTAACGCAGAACAAAAAAGGTTAGAGAGAAGTGCAAATAAGGGCTTCAAAGATCCGCTCTTAGTTAATAAGGAGACTAGACTTAATAGGTTAAAGAAGTTAAGGGATTCTCGCGAAAGATTAAAGAAGTTAGAGGACTCTCACGCATCTTACAATCGCCACTCTAAAATTGCAGATGAACTTCGTACTAAGAAACTTATGGGTCAGAAACTTAAGAAGGCTGGTTATGTAGGTCTCGGTGTAGCAGGAGCAGCTGGTTTAGCGTATGGCGGTAAGAAGCTATATGATAAGTATAAGAAGAATAACGAGTCTGATAATAAAGATTAATTAATACTTCTTTCCCTTAATAGATTTGAAACAAGAATCTTACTCTTCGATGAGGTTAAGGGATCTACGAATTTAAAATGAGATGTTATGATTGGAGATAAATTTATAGTACAATCCGACCCAACATCTTCAATTGGGGACTTAGTGTTACCTTCTGACATTGAGCTACAGTATTCAAAACTTAGCAGAGATGAGAAGATAATAGTGGGCTCCAAGCTATTAGGTATGAATCATGTACCAGTCTCTTTTGATCAATTTGTACATGATGATTATTTCTTAGGTAATCCAGGAATAACAAATCACGGTAGGTCTATATTCGATATCTGGAAAAATGCTGGATCTGAGATTTATCCAACACCTATTAATACTAAAACGCCTTATGTATCATTTGGCGGTTGTATTGGTTCTGGTAAGTCAACTATGTCTAAATTGATGGGACTCTATATGTATCATCGCCTAGACTGTTGTACAAATATGAATCTTAGTCTTGGTCTAGCTGGTGGTGTTAAGATTGCATTTGGTTTTTTCCACGCTAACGAAGATACAGCATATAAAGATTTCGTAGTCTATTTTAAAACTGTTTTTGCGCTGAGTCCTTATTTTAAGAATCAGTACAATAAGCCACAGATTCGACTTATTTCATCAGGCCCTAAATCAAATGCAGTCTTAGGTACACAGCTTGTATTTAGTGTACTCTCTGAGATTGGATTCTGGAGGCCACAAGATGCAATGAATAAACTTAGTGAGGTCCTGACACGTTATCAATCTCGTTTTGTTAGTAAGAGACATAATTTTGGACATGTGATTGTTGATAGTAGTGCTAAGGATGCAGATCACTCAGTGGCAGATAAGTTTGAAGAGACTGTACCAGAGGATGAACTCTACCTTGCTAAATATTCACATTGGGTAGCAAGACCTGAACTATATAGGGAAAGTGAGGGCAAGACGTTTGAATTCTATAGAGGTGATTCTGTACATACACCTTTTGTACTAGAAGAAACAACAGATAGAAGTAAACTAGATGTGGATAGAATCATAGAGTGTCCAATACAGGTTAAGCGAAATTTTATCTTAGACCCTATCAGATCACTACAAGACTTGGCTGGATTTGGTTATTCTAGTAAGGAGTTATTTTTCCAAGGTAATATATCAAGTGTTATTGAGTGTTCTAGTATACCAAACCTAGGTGACGATGTGATTGATGATATCGATTTCTTCAACTTAGAGGATACAATCTATGATAGAGTCTCACCTATGCTTACTA
>ERZ773061.1014-NODE-1014-length-10786-cov-2.634237_pt1 | contig 10786 bp, 10 predicted proteins | sample MGYA00580627_ERZ773061 | MGnify/ENA primary metagenome ERZ773061 (study PRJEB29015, sample SAMEA2738119) | human oral metagenome | biome: human oral; feature: human-associated habitat; material: saliva | place: China | collected 2223 ...
TCTCATGTACAAAGAGAGAGAAATCTATGATGAAGACACTCCGCTCAAGATATACTACACTAATCGAGCAGGAATACCCAAAGCGATTGATATTACAGGGAAAGAGGGAAAACAAAAGCTTACGACAAATAGCAACTTCTTCTGCCTTGGTCCTTCGGGTAGTGGCAAGAGCTTCCACATGAATGGGGTTGTCCGACAATTACACGAACAAGACACTGATATAGTACTCGTCGATACAGGGCACTCCTACGAGGGGTTATGTAACTATGTTGGAGGCAAGTATATATCTTATAGAGAAGATAAACCTATCTCTATGAACCCATTTCTTATATCTAGAGAAGAGTTTAATCTCGAAAAAATTAACTTTCTCAAGAGCTTAATTTTTGTCATCTGGAAAGGTACAGAAGGCACTGTTACTACCGTAGAAGATAGGCTTATGGAGCGTGTCATCCAAACCTACTACAAGTTCTACTTTGAACCATTTGAGGGTTATAATGAGTCTGAGCGACAGCAACGCAAGCAGATACTCATGTTGGAGATACGCACACAGCGACGCAATAATATAGCTGATACAGCAGAGCGACTACGCCTCATAGACAGAAGAAATAAAATCAAAATGCTCTCAGAACGAGCTGAAGGATTTGAGCAAGAAGCAGCACAACAGCGTCTTGAAGAGTTTGACCAACGCTATGACCTAAGTGAAAATGATGAGGTTACAGCACTCATCAAGTATGAGATAGAGCAGGAAGAGTCAATACTCAAGAACATTCAAGTTTCTGAGCTTAATTTTAACTCCTTCTTTGAATTTGCTCTAGAGTACATTCCATTTATTACAAGTTCAGAGCGAATACCCTTTGATATAGATGAATTCCGATTTCTCCTGAGTAACTTTTATAAAGGAGGGGAGCAAGAACGAACTCTCAATGAAAATATGGATACAACTCTCTTCAATGAGAAGTTTATTGTATTTGAAATTGATGCTATTAAAGATGACCCTAAACTTTTCCCTATTGTAACCCTAATCATTATGGACGTCTTCCTACAAAAGATGAGGCTCAAGAAGAATAGGAAGGCACTCATCATTGAAGAGGCATGGAAAGCTCTTGCTTCTGATTTGATGGCAGAATATATCAAGTATTTATATAAGACTGTCAGGAAGTTCTGGGGAATAGTAGGTGTCGTTACTCAAGAAGTAGAAGACATTATTAGTTCTGCAGTTGTTAAGAATGCTATCCTAAATAATTCAGAGATAACAATTCTCTTAGACCAAACTAAACTCAAAGACCGCTTCTCTGAGGTTAAATCTCTTCTAGGTCTTACAGATACAGAATGTGCAAAGATATGGACGATTAACAACCTAGATAATACCTCTAATAGAGGTGCATTTAAGGAGGTCTATATCAGACGAGGCAGTTATGGAGAGGTTTATGGAGTTGAAGAGTCTCCTCAGTCCTATATGGCCTATACAACAGAACGAGCAGAGAAAGATGCACTAATGAGTTATTTCCGCAAAACAGGGAATATAGAAACAGCTATTGAGAACCTTGTCACAGATTGGAAAAATTCAGGCATCAGCAAGATTTTTGACTTTTGTAAAACCGTACAATAATGAGAGCTGCCATATTTATCTTTACTCTTTTCGTGTCATTTACGATAGCTACAGCTCAAATAGTCATTGACAAACGTGCTATAGGTCAGGTTGAAGCAAATTCATTTTCAGCCATAGGCAAAGAAACCTTCGTAAAAGAGAATGTTGCAAAAGCCAGAACAGCCCAAGAGATTATCAATAAGTACACGGCTATCGTTCAAATGAATATGGAAAGGATACAAAAAGCAGAACAAGATATTTCTGCTTTCCAAGAAGGAACAAAGAACATTAAGGTACTTAGCCACTACCTATCAGCGTGTACTCATGAACTTCTGCGTTTATCTCAAGAAATTCCTAAGTATCCATTTGGAGCGCTCGCCTATAACCATCATATTAAAGTTCTAACAGAACGCATTGCAGGGATAGGAGCTTCTATTACTTATGCTGTCACTGATGGTCAAGCTGATTTTTTTCTTTATAGAAAAAGAAAGCTCAGGATAGAGAATTTCATCAACCCTGTTAAGCGTCTTGAATTAATCAATGCGTGCATTTATGAACTTCAAAAGATATTCTCTATAGCACGTGATATCCGCATAAATCTTGCAATGAGAAATAACATCAGGGATGCTTCCTTGTCTTTAGCTCCCACCGCAGTTTTATCAGTAGACATGTTCAAACAAATATCAGATGACATAATCAGACTATGGGAAGAGCAACCTTAATATTCCTTTTAATCTTGTGCTCCTATGGGTATATCCAAGCACAAGCTCCTATGGACGTAGGCTCTATCGAGCTCTTAATAGATAGACATAAGAAGCAGCATGACCGTTTGGAAGAGCGTAACAAAGAAGAAATAAAACATAATACAGTAACTATCTTAGTTAAAGACATTGCAACTAAGTATGAAACCTTGCATAAAGACCTACATAAGAAGTATGCTATAGCCTCACAATGGATAAATCTAGGCATTGGTAGTATAAGTCTCCTTACTGAAGTTAAAGAACTAGGAAAAGCTCTTCCTCCATTTCTATCTTACGCCCATAAAATTACTAATCCTTTTGTGCTACAAAAGTACCTTCAAGCAGGTAAGAAGATACGTAATGAAATAGACTTTTGCATAAAGTCTCTTACAGCTCTGACAGCCCTAAGGATTACAGCCTATGAACTTAATCAGATTATAGATTTACTTAAATCTCATATATCAGACATAAGAACTCTTCTTGCTTCTTATACTATGGTTATTAGAGGTCAGATAGATTATAACAATCTATTTGAAAAACCTACACTACCTGATTATGCACGCATCGCTAACGAAGTGATTAGAGAGTATTACCCTCAAAAGAAAGCACAAGACTAATGAAATATATAACTACGATACTATTTCTTCTTTTAGGCATTCTTGAGATGAATGCACAAACGGTTCGCCCTATAGAGTCCGAGGCCATGTACAAACAACTTAGGTCCATGGAGGATGGTCCATGGGAATTTGCTCCTGATGCTTACTACTATTCTTGGGTAAGACGAAGCGATAGAATAGGCTTTATCAAATGGTCATGGGACGTGCCCGGCCTAGGCGTCCACGACAGAGGATTTGCAGGTTCAGGCGTTCTTGGAGACCGTTATGTCTCTAAATATAAACCCAGCGGTCAAGTTCGTGCTAAGATGATAGCTCTTACTGAGCTTAGTAGAAAGTACTACGAGTCGATAGCTGAGAAGTACAAAGATATAGGTGAGCGAGAACTTATTGATGCAACTGATAGACAGGTAAACTTAGCTATTAAGCTTTACGAAGATAGAATCAATACTATGTATGATAACATCAAGGTACTAGCAAACTTGCATGACCAGTACAGAGGGGTTAAACAAACGCTCATTTTCCGTGATGAGCTTGCCCGGATACAATCAAATATCTCTTTTATAGGTAAATCATACATCCGCAATGCAGAACGCACTCAAGCCTACCTGAAGGAGCTTAATAATCTTGAACGATTATCTAAGAAACTGAAGATTAGTTGCAAAAGAGCATTCATCGAACAAGAAATAAGCAAACAAAAACTAACTATATAAATAGTATATAATTATGGAAATGAAATTCCTGCTGAACTCAGAGCTCTTTAGAATCATCAATAATATGAGTTCTTTAGTCTCTGAGCACACCCAATACTTTATGAATTTATCTTTGGGAATTGCCACTATTCTTATTCTTATTGTCGTTGCCCAGGAATCTTACAAGTTAATGCTTGGTGGGAAAAGCTTCGACCTTATGTTTTGGGTTCGTCCTATGATGATGACACTCATAATAATGTCATGGAATGGCAGCACATCCTTACCAAGAATTGTCAGAGGTATATTTTATCCGATATCCTGGAAATCAGCTGGAAGATTTTATGCAGCAACAGCTACTTTAGAGATACTTAAAGAAAGGAAAAATGAACTACTCAGACAAAAATGGAATTTGCTGATTGAGAAGGGAGCAGAAGTATCCGCTTCAAAAGAAGCTCTCTCTAAAATGAATAAGGAAGAGAATGACAATGGTTCAGGCATATTCTCGGACATTAAGGAAAGTATCTCCAATACTTTTGACAGCATCAAGAATAGTATTGCCACCTGGACAAAAATGATAGTATTACAAATAAGTACATGGTTCGATAAAATCCTTGAGTGGGTTGGAAACCTCATCTGGGCAGTAGCTGTATATGCTACATTCATGACACAATCACTTGCAATAGGGTTTCTCACTCTCTTTGGTCCTATCTCCTTTGGTCTATCAGTATTTGATATATGGAAAGATGCCTGGGCTACCTGGCTAATGAGATTTATTTCTTTTCATTTCTACACTTTTGTTGCTTACGTTATCATGACCGCTTCCTGCAGTCTGATAGCATTTGGGGTGAAAGCTGATATAAAGATGTTATCAGAAGCTGGATTTCCAGAAGCATTTTCTTTCAATGCCGTCTACACCATCTTTGGATATCTTGTAGGAGCTCTTGCAATGAAAATGGTACCTGAAGTTGTATCATGGATAGTTCCAACTAATGCTTCTTCTGCAGCTGCTCAGTTCAGCCAAGGTTTATCTAGTGCAACACTCGCACCAGCTCAAATGGCAACTAGCGCATTAGTAGGAGGAATCGCTAGTCGCACAGTGGGGAAATGGGGTAACCAAGCACTCGATAAGGCTTTTGGAGCTCCATACAATCCAAACTTAGCTAGTCAGAAATCAGCAAATCCTCCCAAAGGCTCAAGCACAGGCTCTGGAGCATCTTCATCGCCTACTCCCAAGGCTACACCTCCTTCATCTAGTTCAAAAAAATAAACATTTAATACAACAATATCATGCTTATAGAGAATCTTGAGAAGAAAGTAAAACTCTCTCTCCTTATCTCTGCCCTATCTATTATCTGCGGAGTTATCACCGCAGGAATGGGCATATATGCAGGTTACGTCTCTTCAAGCGAAGCTCGTAAAAGCATATACGTACTCTCCAATGACATTCCTCTGCTCGCATATAAGAACGCTTCTACCTCTCATTTAGAAGTGGAGGGAAGAGCTATAATCAAGAACTTTCATAGATTATTCTTTACTCTTCCTCCTGATGATGAGTACATGAATAAAACCATTTCTGAGGCTCTTTATCTTATTGATGAAAGCGGTGTGAGACAACGTAATGCTTTAACAGAGAAAGGTTTTTATAATCATATTCTATCACAATCTAATAACTTCTCTATAATATGCGACAGCATACAATTAGACCCTAATAATAGTACTTTCACCTATTATGGGACTCAAAGAATAGAAGGACGAAGTTCTTTAACAAGACGACAACTAATTACAACAGGAAGGCTCGTTCCTATCCCTCGCAGCACGAATAATCCTTATGGCTACTTAATTGTAGACTATAAGACTCTTTCAAATTCAGACATTGAAACTAATAGCTACACCAAGTAATATGTTATCATTTTTCAGAAAACACAAGCTCAAAGAAGAACAGATAGAGAAGTTCGGCAAAGCTGGAGAAACACTAGGGCAAAAAATCAGACAATCTCCAAAATTTCAACGTATCTACAATGCCGCTAATAACTTTGGGACTAGACATACTTCGGCTGTTGTTATCCTTATGTTATCCCTTTGTTGCCTCTCTCTAGGTCTCCAAATCTACCGGATTTTTAAGACTGATAGTACTCCCGTACCTCCCATTTCTCCTCAGTTAGAGCATGCTCTTCCAGAAGCTACATACAGTAACTACGACGATAGCATCCGCATAGCGAAAGAGGGTATCGAGCGTATCTTCATTGAAGCAAAAGATATCAGCGATAGCATACAAAGAATATTCGCCAAACCCAATCCTACACATGAGGATAGTATCTATGTTATCACTCAAGGTAAATACCTCGAGAAAATCACAAATGCCTTAAAGAAATAATGAAGAAGTTTGATTTTAAGAACATTAATTGGAAAGACCCTAAGTTTATCTTTCCTCTAGTCATATTCTTCCCAGTCCTTGGTATTGGGTATATGATGTTCGGTATTGTTAATGATTTATCCTCATCTGACACTACCGCAATGGATAGCATTCAAAAACAGCAAATAGCTGATGTTCCTGTTGGAGATAGTCTAAGTATCGAAAGCAAATCAGATGCAATTCTTGAAGCATTCAAGAATCAGCAGGATTTCACGGCCGTACAGCTTGCAAATGAATCTACTCGGATACAGTCTGATACAACACTCTATAGCAAGAGTGAGCAAGAACTCATTGACCAGCAGTTCCAGGCTCAGCAAGAAAATCTAAAGCGTCAGCAAGAACTCAACGAACTTATACAAGACCATAACACCTCTCTTGCTGAAAGCCGTAGAGGGTCTTCAGAAAGAAGAGGAGGGTCTTCTAGTTCATCTTCAGACCTTGACAAAGAAATACGAATGTATCAGAAGATATTACGAGGAGAAGAGCCTCTTACGGAAGAAGAGGAAGAGCAGCGCAAGATATCCCGCATTCGTAAAGAAGAAAGAGATAAGGTTATTTCTGAGTTCCAGAAAAAGGATAATACTATTGTAGAAAAGGTATCTAATAGCACGAATTCAGCTGCCTTCAATACCGTTAAGACTCACAAAGAAGAGACTAATTACATCCGAGCGATGGTAGACCAAGGAGTAACCGTTACTCTAGGTAGCCGAATTAGGTTTAGACTTCTCGATGATGTACGCATACAAGGAGTAACCGTTCCTGCAGGTACACATATATATGCTCTAGTATCATCTCTTGATGAGCAACGGGTAAAAGCTAATGTTACGTCTATCATAACAAAGGATAGAAGAGTTAAGGTAAATCTATCCGTCTATGATAGAGATGGAATTGAGGGCTTCTTCATTCCCAAAAGTGGATTTAGAGACCTTAAGAAGGAAGCTAGCAGTCAGGCACTAGGACAAAACAATATCAACTTTAATAGTTCAGCGGAGTCTATCGAAGGTGTTGCACTTCAAACGTTACAAGGTGTATACCAATCGGCAAGCAATGCTATTTCCAACAAGATAAAAGAGAATAAAGCAAAAATTAAATACAATACCACCATTTACCTAATCAACGACAATGAATAAGATTTTACTATCCCTCTTCACAGTATGCTTCTCTTTCATTTGTCTATCTGGACAAGAAGAAGCAGGGAAAAACAGAGAACCCCTCAAGGTCATTTACATCAACAAGGGAGTATCTACTCATATTATCTCTCCTGAACCTGTAAGCTACGTGGATTTATCTATTCCTGACATTGCAGGAGACCTTCCACAAGCCAATACTATAAGAGTAAAGCCTACTAAAGATGGTGTTTCAGGTGTTATCACAATCATAGGAGAACGCTCGATGACACAATACCTTCTTGTTTACAGTAATGACTTATCCAAAGTATATAGCAGGTATAGCATTCCCTACTCAGATGTTCGCAGTTATGTCAATCCTGAGTCAAGCATGACACGCTCTCAGATGTATGATTACGGGTATAATATGCTTATAAGCAAGAATAAGTTTTACAACGTATCCACGAAGAAATGGGGTCTTAAGACCACCCTCAACAACATTTATACAATGGATAAGTATTTCTTCATAGATATAAGTATCCTTAATAAAACGAACATCCAATACGATATTGACCACATTACTTGGCGCATAGAAGACAAGAAGAAGAGCAAAGCAACCAACTTTCAAAGTATTGAGGTATCTCCAGTCATGGAGCTTCTTAAAGATAAATCTTTTAAGAAGGATTATCGCAACGTCTTTGTCTTTGAGAAATTCACTTTCCCTGAAGAGAAGGTTCTTGTTCTAGAAATAGACGAGAAACAGACATCAGGAAGAGTTATACGTCTTGAAATAGAATATACAGACATCCTTAACGCTGATTCATTTATCAATCGATAGCCTATGAAACGTTTACTTTTTTCCCTATTGTTGCTTATCTCTACTTCTGCAAATCTATTTGCAGGAGAACGAGATTGGCATCTAGGATTATCTCCGATGTTATTAGCTAATCCAGATACACGTTCTTTGCGATATGGTACTACTATTTCCTTAGAGAAAGAGCTCTCAGGAAGAAAGTTTATGGAGTTCAATATCCTGGCAACAGCCAATGAAAAGACTAAAGACCTTGTTCAAGACTCTGAATTACTTGCTATGGCCTATTATAAACCTGTATTAACACTAGGGAAGAATAGCTATAGCCTATTTCGTCTTGGTGGTACTTTAGGCTTTGGCAGTAAAGGACTTCTATTCGGAGTAGGAGCCGGTTTTGAATACGACATCATTCTACGTAATAGAATGAAGATTTTCATAAGTCAAGATAACATCCTTGTATTTAGAGGAGATGACCGTTTCTCTTCAGCAATATCTATTGGACTCAAATTACCACTATAAATAATAATCAATATGTATCGATATATAATACCCTCTCTTTCTCTTCTCTTCCTTATCTCTTGTGGCACAAGAAAGGTCAAAGAGACGCAGCTAGCTCAGACTACAGTAACAGAAAAGGATATACTAATTAGTCAAACCAATCAAAGCTATAGCGATGCTTCTATCCTCGGTCCTGGAGGTTTTCTAATCAAAGAGACTAATCCCCTTCAATCCTTTGAAGAGGAGGTTAGCAATCTTGATGGTGTGAGCTTAGATGAAGCTACAGGACGCCTTATTATCAGGCAAAATATTCTTTTTGCATTTAATAGTTCCAAGGTAAAAGAGTCTGCCGTAAAAACATTAAGCGATATTGTAACAGCTTTCAATAAACTTGATAATGCTTATCTACGCATATATGGTCATACTGATAATGTAGGAACAGAAAGTTACAATAAAGCACTATCTAAGCGTCGAGCAGAAGCTGTTGCTTCCATACTGATAGAACTTGGTGTATCAGAAGACCATATAGAAACTATTCCAGAGGGAGAGTTATCTCCTATTGCTAGCAACTCTAACGAAGAGGGGCGCGCCAAGAATAGACGTGTCGAATTTAAGGTTGTACAGTAATCTTAATTTATGAGCACAGAGCCTAACAAAGAATTTCAGAAAATCCACTCCCTTTTTCGAGCATGTATCTACCTCTCTATATGCCTAGAGCTGGTATTATTTGCGCCTAAGGGGTGGATAGGAAATAACCTTATACTTGATAAGCTGCATTCCTTTGCTATTTACCAAAACATACTATTGTCTAAGCTAGCAACGCTTATTCTTGTATGTCTGACTAGTATTGGAACAAAGGCTAAAAAGAAAATAGACTTTGACATCCGCAAGATGGTATATACTCCTGCAAGTATAGGGGTATGTGTTCTTGTTTTAAGTATCCTACTTTACTCTTTTGTAGGAACTCTATCTATAGGGTTCTTCTTTTATGCAATCTGTTCATTTGTAGGGGTTATCTGCATACACATAGCACTTGATTCTCTTTCCAAGATTATCAATACAGACCTTGCTTCTGATAAGTTTAACATTGAAAACGAAAGTTTCGAGCAGGTAAAAGAAAAGGTAGAAAATGAGTATTCCGTGAATATACCTACTCTTTTTTACTTCAAAGGCAAGATGCGTAATGGCTGGATAAACCTTACTAACCCATTTAGGGGTACTTGGATTTTGGGTACTCCTGGTAGTGGTAAAACCTTTTCTATTATAGAGCCAATTATAAGGCAGCACTCTTCAAAGGGCTTCTCTTTGGTTGTCTATGATTACAAGTTCCCTACCCTAGCTAGAAAGCTTTTTTACCACTACCACAAGAATAAGAAACAAGGTAATCTCCCTCCTGGCTGTGGATTTAAGATGATTAACTTTACTCACGTTGAGTATAGCCATCGTATCAATCCTATACAAAAGAGATATATTCCTAACCTAGCAGCTGCATCTGAAACAGCATCTACGCTGATAGAGTCACTACAGAAAGGACAATCTAGCAACTCAGGAGGAGCAGATGACTTCTTTAAGAAGTCATCTGAAAACTTCCTAGCTGCCATTATTTTCTTTCTCACACACTATAAAATTGATAAGGAAACAGGCATAGGAAAGTATTCCTCTATGGCTCATGTTTTAGCCTTCCTCAATATGGAGTATGAGATGATTTTTGATGTTCTGTTTACCTCTCTAGATGTACGTCCTCTGCTTGCTCCCTTCCAAACAGCATACAAGAACAAGGCTATGGACCAGCTTGAAGGTATGATTGGTACACTACGTGTTAATGCAGGTAGACTAGCGACAAAAGAATCTTTTTGGATTTTCTCAGGAGATGATTTTGACTTGCAGGTTACTAACCCTAAATCACCTAACTATCTACTGATAGCTAATGACCCTGAAATGGAGAGCATAAATAGTGCTCTTAATGCTCTTATCATTAATAGACTTGTCACTAGAGTAAATTCCGGAGAAGGTAAAAATATCCCAGTAAACATTATCCTCGACGAGTTGCCAACTATCTATTTCTACAAAATAGACCGTCTTGTAGGTACAGCACGTTCTAACAAGGTAGCCGTAACACTAGGCTTCCAAGAACTACCTCAGCTAGAAGCAGACTATGGCAAAGTAGGCATGAATAAAGTTATCAGCGTCTGCGGTAATGTAATATGTGCTTCTGCTCGACATAAAGAGACATTAGATTGGATGAGTGGTTCAATCTTCGGTAAGATACGTCAAATAAAGAAAGGTGTATCGATAGACCACAATAAGGCCAGCACTACACTAAA
>ERZ773061.1015-NODE-1015-length-10782-cov-7.115037_pt1 | contig 10782 bp, 11 predicted proteins | sample MGYA00580627_ERZ773061 | MGnify/ENA primary metagenome ERZ773061 (study PRJEB29015, sample SAMEA2738119) | human oral metagenome | biome: human oral; feature: human-associated habitat; material: saliva | place: China | collected 2223 ...
ATATCATTTTAAAATCAGAATAGATTTATTTTAATTTTTTCAATTCCTGTAATGCTTTTTGATTATTTTTTATTAATATATTTTTATGTTTATTAATCCAATCTAATAAAACTTTTTCATCTTTTATAAGAGCAACTCTTTTCCATTTATCAAAATTATACCATTGACCATCATGAATAACTGCTTCTATTCGAAAAATCTCTGGTCTTTGTTTCCATTCTTTTCGTGATACTTTTTTATTAACTTTCATTTTTTTCACCTACGACTTCGATTCTTGGATATAAATATGAAAATCTATCAAATATTTTATTTAATTCCATAACATAATTTAAAGCATCATTATTAGTCATAATATAAACAGGTTTTATAAGAAATAACAATGTATCATCATTTTCCTCTGGAATTAAAATAGAATTTAAAGTACATTTATTATTCATATAGTCAATAAATTTATCCCTATCAGTTTTCTCATTATATTTTAAAAATAAATGTAATTGTTTAGGTTGCATTAAGCACTTAATTCTCCTTTTTTTACTAATGTTCTAAGTTTCTTTATTATAAGATTAACTTTTCTAGTATATTGTCTTTGTGTAATATTATTCTCTTTTAAAAATTCATCAAAGGGTTTTGTTATATTTTTATCTTTAAATTCATAACGTAAAAATAATTGTTCATCATAAGGAAGTAATTCTAAAATACCTTCTGTTTCAACACTAAAACCTGAAGTAAATCTTTCTCCACTTGCTTCTTTGCTTACTAATAAATCTTGTAATCTAACTGTACTTCCATTATCATCTATTTCATATTGTAGAGAGCTTGGTTGTAAAGAAAGATTCTCTAAATCTATTATTAAGTTATCTTTAAAACCTGTTTTTTCTTTTATAAAATCTCTTTTACTTATTTTTGGATTTTCTAATTTTTCATATTCTTCTATAGCAGATTTCATTTCTAAATATTTAGCAGCTACACTATCATTTATTTGGACATGCCTTTGTAAATTACCTTCATGAGTTAACGCTTTAAAAATATAGAAATTAGAAAAAGTAGTAACACGAGCTCCTTTTGTTGGGTCATAACGCCAAATTGCAACCATTAAAGCTGCTAAAGCATCTTGACAAGCGTCTTCTATATTATAATGGAAAGAATTAGTTCTTCTAACAAATTTATGAGCCCAATTATAAGCAAAATCTTTATTATGTTCAAACAATTCTAAAAAAGCTTCATAAGCTTGGTTAAATTTATCTTTCTTATCTTTTTCAGCAGATTCTCTATAATCTTTTATAATAATACCTAATTCAAATTCTCTTTCTTTTCTTAATGCCATTAATACCTCTAATAATAAAAATACTGTAAACAAAAACAGCCGCAAGGGCTGTTTTAACATGATAATACTCTATGTTGTATTATATTGATTTAATTTTTATTTTTTTTCAAAAGTAAATTTAGAACGAATTTCTTTTCCAAAGTAACGTCCTTTTGATTCTGCTTTTTCAAATTCAGAAACAACTTTATCTGGAACATCTTTAAACAAATATTCTTTTCCTGAGTGGAATTTGATAGACAAATCTTTTCCTACTCGTTCGAAGCTCTTGATTACTGAACTTTCTTTAGCTGTCATTTTTCAATACCATATGCTTATATAAAGCATTCTTTCTAATTATTATTTTATTTATATATTGATTATAACATATAAAAGTATAATGTCAATAGAAAAGTTTTATATTTTTTAAATTCTTGTTCCAAAAATTAATATGAATAGAAGCAATAATATAAAAAGTAATCCTATAAAACTTTTTATCGGGTGTTTCTTAATGTTTTTTATGAAATTATTATATCTTTCTTTTATAGTTATTTTTTTTAAATCTTTATCTGAAACATATTTATAGCCATAATAGGCTCTATTTACTTCTGACAAAGATTTTTCTAAACTTTTAGCAAATTCTTTTGTTAAATTAAAAGTTACTTCATTACCATTTGAATCTTTAACATTTAATTCTGGGGGATTTTTCTTGAGAGCTCTAGGGGATTTATATTTAGTTTTATCTTCGTTAGAATAAATTCCCTTTATTGAATAAGCTAACATATTAGAAGCTTGTTCTACTACAGCATAATCTAATGCTTTTTCTACTAAATTTTCATTATTAGAATCTATTACTAATTCATCATCATCTCTTTTTAAATTTATAACTTTATTTGTCATTTTTATTATCCTTGTTCTACTACTGATGAAACTAATCCATTATCAATAGTAATTACTAATCCTTTCTTTAAATCAGATTTTTTCATATCATCATTATATAATTGTTTAGAAATAGGATTTGTAGTATGATAAGTTACAGTAATATAGAATTTATTACCATCTTTTTTTATTTCTGTTTTGTCAACATCTCTATTTAAACGTTCTACAGAAGTCATAGTATTTAAAGAATGTTTATCATTCCATTCTATTGCTTGTTCTTTATATTCATCTAATTGATTCATTATTCCACTCTCTACTTGAGCTGAATCTGTCATCATTTTAGATAGAGATTCTTTTTGTTCATCTATATATTTAGAATCAAGCTCTCTTTCTATATAAGTTTTTGCAAATTCTTTTGCTAGAGTTATTTCTTTGTCTTTAGTATTTTCTTTTACAATTGTTTTGTCTTTTTTTTGAGCAACCTCTGTCTTTATTCCATTAGTAAGAGTTTGTTTAGCTTCTTGTTGCTTCATTTGATAATATATTCCAACACCTGTAAGAATAAATACTGTTACTACTATTCCAATAACAATTTTCCATTTTGTTTCCATTATTCTATTATCCTTTCTTTCTGATTACACTACTTACAGAACCACTCACAAATTGACGGCTATATCTTTCTACTATTTGTCCTTTTTCAGCATTTTGTTCATAAGTATCTATTGCTCCATTTTCTTTAACTTCTGCAATAACTCCAACGTGCCCATAAGTACCATCAACATTAAATGCCCCTACAGAACCACCTGGGTACCAACAAATAATGTCACCTGGTTTTATATCTGAAGCACTAGGGTCTTTAATTACTTCAAAGCCCCATGATTCCCAAGGAAATTCATGACCAATATAACCAGCTCTACCAGAACCACCTGAGATGCCTGGCGCTCCTAATTTCTGAGCATACCAGTTAGCAAAATCCCAACATTGTGCTCCATAAGCACCATCCATATCAATAGGAGTACCTAAAACAGCTTCAACAGCTTCAATTTTACCTCCTGCTGGAGTGGTACTTCCATCTCCACCAGAGCCTTTTCCACCGCCGCCACCTGCTAAGCGACCTTTTTTAGAGCCATCTCCTAATACTTCACATTTTGATTTTTTATCTTTATCTTTCTTGTCTTCATCTTTTTTATCTTTATCATCATTTTTTGATTCAGAATTTTTTGATTCAGATTTTTCACTTGATGAAGTTGAAGTAGTATTAGAAGTATTATCATCAGTTGGCTCATCTGTTAAACCATCTTTGTAACGATAAGTATAACAATCTGAGCCAAATGATTGAGAGCCTGTAACTGCCATAGCCATAAACAATAGCCACACAACAATTATGATTGCTAATGCAATCAAGCCGTGTGGGGAACAAATAGCACTTATAGCTTTACTTAGACCTTGAATAATGTGTCTAAATATATCAGCTATCTTTTTTCCTACTTGTGCTACTTGACGCCCTTTATTTACAGCTTCTGCACTTTTTTGCTGTATTTCTTTTGCTTTTTCCACAGTTGACTTTGGAGCTTGCTCAGCTTGCTCTGCTAAAGGGTCAGGTGAGGAAGATTTCATTCTTTGATAATCTTGATTATCTAATTCCATTATATAATAAGCTCCTTATATATTCAATAATAATTATATATCATTAAATTTTTATAAGAAGAAAAAAAGAAAGCATAAAGCTTCCTTTTTGTTTATTACAAATCTCCAAACAAATCTTCAAACTCATCATCACTAGAAGAAGTAGTAGTAGAAGAATTATCGTCAAACATATTAGTAGCTGCAGTATTTTGTACTGGAGCAGAAGCAGTTACATTAGAAGTTGTTGCAGTATTTTGCACTGGAGCAGAAGAAGCTGATGAATTATTATCTGAAGTTCTTGAAGCTATTACAATTTGTTTATAATCTAAAGCGACTCCAACATCACTCACATTAAGAACTTCTTCATAATGTTCTGGAACTACGTGACCATCTTTATTAGTATATTCAGCTTGTAATCTTGAATTAAGAGTACCAGCAACAATTAAACGAAAACCTGTTGGAATATCTGATTGGTCAAAAAGTACTGCTTTCTTACCCCAAAGAGTACAATTCACATAATAAGTTCCATTATCTACATAATCATTACCTTCCTTTTTCGTATAATTACGTGCTACTGTAAAATTAATAACTTCCATTTCTCCATTAGACGTAGTAATTTTGTTTAGTTTTCCTTTTCTTACTAAACCGCCAGTAAATGTTATAGTTGCTTGCATTTAAAAGACCTCTTTTTTTTATTTAATTTTTATTTTCCTTTATATTATTCTAAAAATTATTTTTAACTATAAAAAAAAGAAAGTATTTTTTACTTTCTTTTTCTTTTTTACTCATTTAAATCATTTTTCAAGTTATTTTTTATATCCGAAACATTATTAGGTTTTTCTACAGTTTTAGGCTGTTCATGAGATTTAATTATAGATTCAAATTCTTGTTGCATTGATTTATAATCTCTTGTAAATTGAGAGTCTAAATCTTTAACAGTAGCAGTAACTTTATTAATATCTATTCCTTCTGATTCACGAGCAAGTAGTCTCATATCTTCAGTGAAGTTTTCTGCTTTAGAACTGAAATCATTTAATCTTTCATTTACTAATTGATTAACTTCTGCTTCATAAGGTTTATTTCTTGAAATTTCCATTAATCTTTCAGCTTCAGCAAGAGCTTTATTTTCATAATCTTTTGCCTTAGTATCAGTAAATTTGTCTGTACCTGTAATTATGTCTCCTTTAGAACCTTTAATATCTTGAATTAATTGAGTAGATACTTCTTTATGTTCTTTTATGTCAGCGTCTATTTTTATAACTTGTTCTTGATTTTCTGCATTTGAAAGAGCTTCTTGTCTTTCCATTATTTGAGAAGAAGCTTTTGCTAATCCTATACTATTAAGTTCTTGTGCTAATCCATTCACATCTAAATTATTAGTAGATTCTGTTTTAAGAGTAGCCAAATTTTGAGCTTGTAAGTCTTCTTGATAAGTTTGAGCAATCTTACTATAACCATCACGCATAGTTTGATTAAGATTAGCTCTTGCTTCATTTTCTTGAATATTTCTAAGCTCTTCTTTTCTTTGTTGTTCTAATTCATTACCAACTTGTCCAGCTTGTCTAGCAACATTAGCAGTAAATGTTCTTCCACGTTTTAATTCCATTCCAGTTCCAGCACGAACACCTTTTAAAGCTCCAGATACACCAGATTGTGCAGCTTTTGAAGCATTTGAAACAGTGTCTTTGTAATTATCTGGATTAAGCCAACGTTTGTACTTGCCGTATTTAGCAATCTTATCATCTTTAGACATAAGTTTACCAGATTCTCTAGCATCTTGAACTCCAGCAATAGCACCACCTACAGCACCACCAGCTGCAGCCATACCCATATATTTGGCTTTTTCAGTAGCTTTATTAATACGTTGTTCTGCTATATTAGCAACTCTTGCTCCACCCATATTTACAACACCCATTAGGTTTACTAATTCTTTTCTGTAAGAAACAAATGCAACACCTAATATAATTGAAGCAACAAACACTTGAGCTTGATTCATTTTTGAGAATACAGCACCGTAAATGAAAATCATAACTATTACCATAAAACAACTAGCCATATATTTCAAAATATTTGAAACAATAGATTCAAGCCATCCAAGGAATATCTTACGACCTCTACCAGGGTGAATACCAATTAATAAGAATATTGGTGCAAAAACAGTTAATATTGTTGCAGTAAGATTATATACAAGAGCAAATACAACAACAGGTACAAAAGTTGCAACTATAATGAAAGAAGCAACTAATAATAGAATAGGAATAGTAGTTCTTCCATTACCTGAATAAGCATTCCACATTTGGCTATCCATAGCAGCTGTACCAGTTATAGTAGGAAATCCTATTTGTTCACCAAAATGGGCGTCTGTTCGAGAAGCCATAAAAGCAAGTGCTATATTACATTTAGTATTTCCAGTAAATTTCGTATTACTTGACATTTGATTTGGAGAATCAGAAGTATAGAAATTCACACAATAATCACTTGGAGAGCCAGACAATTTTTCTTGTGGCCAAACTTTATAGCCGTCTGGAGCATTTTGTGTCCAAAGTTCATCTAATGAATAACCAAATTGTTGTTCAGACCATCTGTCATATACTATTGCTTTATTTATAATACAAGAGAATCTTCCAGCATTGATTGAAGCAGCTTGTGTAGCTGATACAGCTTGAGAAGTGTCAGCGTCACACATATTATTAGTACTTTCTTGTGGATTTTCTCCATTAGCATTTAAACAAGATTTACCTGAGGCAGCTGTTAAAATACAATTAGCTATAGTTGCATTTATTTCAGTTGGAGCTTTTGCAACTAATTGTCCATTAACAATAGTAAATACTCCTAGAGCGAAAGCAAATAAAGACCATCCTAGAGCACTAAAACTAGCTCTGAATTTTCTTTGAATCAAACCTTCCCAAATTAAATAACAAGCTACTGTTAAGAAAGCTAATGTAGCTAAAGGATAAAATATGTTTTTTCCTAAATTACTAATAAGACCTGCTTTACTATCTGTACCCCCAATAAGTTCAACTAAAGCACTTACTAAAGGAGGGTCAAATAGCATTTTACACATCCATGAAATAATATTAGCACATAAAAAAGCAACACTTGTAGCAAGATTAGACCCTACTATAGATAAATTTGAAGGTATACCCCATAATCTAATAGCACCTGTAAAGAAGCCACCGCCTTGTTTTTTAAGACGTTCTTTAGCTTCATCAGAAAGTTTATCATTTTTTTCTTCTACGATTTTATTCTCTGGGTGACCTATTATCCAAGTGTTATCTTCTTCTAAAGTACCATATGGAATAGCAAATCCAGCTGACCTAGAAAACAGTTCATCAATTGTATAAGACCGAGACCCTACGTCAGAGTTTATCATATCTTTTGCAGGTAATGAAATTGAATTATTCTCCATTGAGAATCCTACTCCTTCATCAAAGTCAGCAAAAGAAGTTCCAAACATACTAAAACAAGAAAGAACAAAGAATATGCCAGCAAAAGCAGTTAGCAATGTAACTTTTAAATGTTTTATCATTTTAGCTCCTATGTTCTTTTATTTAATTAATTTGATAATTTATATATCATTTTTCTATATCAAAATTTATCATCTATTTTGTAGAAGCATTTCATAGCGTCTTACTTTTTCTCTTAAAATTTCTAATTCATGTTGATACCTAGCACAATTAGGACAATCATTTACTTCTGGTATTTCTCCCCAACCATTCTTGTAAACATCTATAATTGAAACATAAAATCTTTTTCTAGCTTCTAAAGATAAATTATAATCTGAATCAGTAAAAGGTAAATAGCCAAATATAACATATCTCATATAATCTGGAACAGTAATACTTAATCTGGCAGCTCTCCATCTTATAGTATTAGCTTCTTCATATGTTACACGAGTAGAGACTCTATATCCTCTTTTTCGATTTTGTTTTTTTAAGCTTTTTAATTTTTCTTCACAATCTTTAACTTTTGTTCCATAATAAAGAATATCTTCATCTCTAGTATCTTCATTAGAATCTTCTAAATCATCAAGTAATTTTAAATATTTTTTCCTTTCATTTTGAATATATTTAGGATTCCATTTTTCAGAATTTAATTCTTTTAAGCCTTCTACTGCTTGTTCATACCATTCTGCTATATCAAATGTTGCTAAAGAACGACTTCTTATAAATGAAGATAAAGAGGTTTTATCAGCAATTTTTCTAATTTCATTTAATTCTATACCAATTAAATTCTTTTCATCAGTATCTATTGCTATACTAATTTGTTGGTCTAAAATTGTTTTTTTACTTTCAACTTTCTTATATTGAGGCTTAAAGCCTTTTTTGAATAAATTAATTAAATCTGTTTGATTTAATTCTTTTAATATTTTTTCTTTTTCTTTTATAGATAAAATATTATCAATATCTCGAGTAATAGCTTTCATATATACTTTATTTGACCATTAAGCAGTACAACTGTTTATTGCATTTTCTAAAGCAGCTTTATCATTTTGAGTCAAATTTAAATTGTATTTTTTTACAATATGAGTATATATTTTAGAATATTCACATTTTGACTCTTTAGGAAGCCACTCTGATGGTCCTTTATCTCCTTTTGTTCTATTTTCTTTAGCTGTAGTAACAACTAAGTGGTCAAAATCATTTGCATAATCTTGTTTATTTTGTTTTGTCCAATTCTGGCCACCTGCTTTTGCAGTCCAACTTAATGCACCTGTATGGTCTATATCGAGTTTAGTAGGGTCAGTAACAATTTCATTGCTATAAGGGTCTTTCCATTTACCAGATTTTATAGAACAAGCTTTTAGTTTATCTTTTGTTTCAGAATCATTTTTATCTAAATATACAATACTTCCTTTTTCAGCTTGTCTATCTAAAACTTCTTCTCTAGTTGACCAACATGATTTATCTTGAGCAATCCAATGTTTCCATTCAGTTCTTTTATATTTTACTTTATCATATGAATTAACTATAGGAATACTATTAAGCTCATTTAGACTATCTTCTTTGCTTATGTTAGCAGCTGGAATAACTTTTATGCCTGTATCATTTGAGATTTCTGTTGTATTTGAAGAAGATGAATTATTATCTATCTTTTCTTTATTATCAATTGCTTTATTATTATCATTAGTATTATTTTGTTGTTGTGGTTGTTTAGAATTATAATTACTATTTGTAGTAGAATTAGTTTCATAACCAGAAGGAGTAACATTATAATTAGAGTTTAATTTACAACTTTCTGGTGATGTAACACACTCTACTAATCTAGGGCCAATATCTGCAGCATGATACCTAACAGTATTAAATAAATTTCCCATATTAACACCACTAGAATAGAAGAATAAAGCTAAAACAGAAGCTATAACTAATAAAGCTATTAATAAAGAGCCAGGGTTATCTCCTTTAGATTTAGAACTTTTTTTATTAGCCATTATTTTCTCCTATAAAGAGTTTGTTGTCTGACTGGGTCTCCAACTTTAGTTCCAAAATTAATACCTGCTACTCCAACAAGTGCTAGATTTGTAGTTTGTTGAAAAGAATTAATCTCTAAGTGTCCACCCGGAAATTCTTCTCTAAACATTTGTAATTGGTCACCAGAAGTCCAAGTTAAAACTATATCTTCTTCATTAAATAATTGTTTTAAATTTGTAGCTTCATCTTTTAAGATTTCTTCATTTGGTGCTTCTATAGTAATTCTATAAGAGCCTTCTATCCATGGTTCTTTACTATTTTCCAATTCTGTTTCAATAGTTTCCAAATCTCTAAATGTATTTTTTACTGAAGCATTTACTCCTTGTCCACTTCCAGCTAAATTTTCAATTTCATCATCAGCTTCAAGTTTTTTCTTATTAACTTCTTTTTTCATGTTTTCAGCTGGAATCAGAGTGAATCTAGCATTCATAGTAAAAGGTAGGACTTCTTTTCTATACATAAAAGGTTGAAAATTGAATGGATATTGTATTCCTAATGGAAATTTTGAAAAAGTAAGAGTAGCTCTATAGCCTTCTCTTATATCTCCATTTTGAAATTGAGTAATATGTAACCATCTCGGTTTTACATCAACAGTACCACCTGTCTCGATAACTATATCTGAAGCACCGATTCTATTATCATAGTCAGCTTCTAAATATGGAGTAGCCATTGCTGGATAAAATCTTCTTTTAATATTTATAAGCATATCTTCTTTGTTAGGACGTACAGCTTGTAAATTAGAATTATGTAATACTCTATACAATTCTTCTTCCATATTATTAGCTCGAGTTTCTTCTTCTGAAGTAATTTCTTCATTGTCAAAGCTTAATAAATTATCAATAGATTTCTTAAAAGCATTAAAAGTATCTTTTAATGAAGATTCTAAAATATTAATATTATTAACATCAAAAGAGCCTCTATTAAAGAGTTTTACTCCAAAATAACTAACACGTTTCATATAATTACCATTATACAGTTCATCTCTTTGTGCATTAATAAAATTCTCAAAAGCTTCTGATTGATAATCTGTCCATTTAGCATACTCCATTCTAACTTGTTCTTCCCAAGATTCTGGATTAAAAGGAGTATTAGAAATTTGAATGTGGCAATCTATTGGTTTATTAGCACTAGCACTCAAACTTGCCAAAGCTGATTGTGTAGCATTAGCTAATGTAATTTTAGAATTATCAGATAAAAAGTCATAAGGTTTTTCAGCTAAAATATAATAAGCCCAAACTTCTTTCTCAGCCACAACAATATTTCCATGTCTTCCCATTATAGCTATAGGGGGAACTTTTATTGTCTTATCATTTTTCTTTTTTGTTTTATGTTTTTTATTTTTCTTTGCCACTACACCGTGTACCTCGTTAATTTTTATTAAAAAAAAAGTAATACTAGGATTTAGTATTACTTTTGCAGGTTGTTTAATTAAATATAAGTGAGCCTGCAAACACCGTCCTATTTTGAAAATTATATAGTAAAATATTTTATATATTATATATCTAT
>ERZ773061.1016-NODE-1016-length-10779-cov-4.057348_pt1 | contig 10779 bp, 9 predicted proteins | sample MGYA00580627_ERZ773061 | MGnify/ENA primary metagenome ERZ773061 (study PRJEB29015, sample SAMEA2738119) | human oral metagenome | biome: human oral; feature: human-associated habitat; material: saliva | place: China | collected 2223 ...
CGAAGGAAAAGACGGATATTACCTTTTTCGGCTCGTCAACCTTGGCTCCGGTTGTCACTAAAGCGGGTACGGCTTTTACGGAACAGTACGGTAAATGGAACAAGGCGGACTCGTCTTTGCCCGATGCGGATATTGTAATTAACGTTACGTCCGGCGGTTCCGGTGCAGGCATTAAAGCACTGCTTGACGGTACGGCCGACTTCGGCTTGGTGGCCAGAGAAGTAAAGAGTAGCGAAAAAGAAAAAATAAAAAACTATCAGGAATACAAGGTGGGTATCGATGCATTGACCATTGCCGTCAATCCTAACAACCCCATTGCTAAAATTAAGGATAATTTGACGAGCGATCAAATAAAAAAGATTTTCTCCGGTGAATATAAGACTTGGAATGAAGTGGATCCGTCCCTGCCGTCAACAGAAATTGTCGTTGTAACGAGAGATTTGGGCGGCGGTGCTCATGAGGTATTCCAAGAAAAAATTATGGGGGATACGAAGGTTACGGATAAGGCCATCCAGGCTCCGTCCATGGGAGCTCTCGTAGCCAAGATTATTGAAAATGAAAATGCCGTAGGCTACGCTTCTTACGGGGTAGCTAAGCAAAATGAAGGAAAAATTTTTGCTTTAAAAGTTGACGGCGTTGCAGCTACACCGGAAACGATTGTTGACGGCTCGTACAAGATTCAGCGTCCGTTACTTATCGTCGGTAGCGGTGAACTTACAAAGGTTCAAAAGGCCTTTATGGACTATCTGCGTTCCGATGCGGGACAAAAGCTGATTGAAGCTATGGGATTTATTCCTGTAAAATAGGTTAAAAAGAGAACGGATGATTTTCGTCCGTTCTCTCTCTTACGGGGGAGTGTATGAAAAAGAGTGAAAGATATATTCAATACGGTGTGACGGCAGGGGCCTGGTTCGTCATCGGTCTTTTTGTCTTTTTATTCTTCTTCATATGTCATGAAGGATTGCCTGTAGGCGAAGAAACCGATTGGTTGACCTTCTTGCTTTCTCGCAACTGGAATCCCTTGGGAAATCCGCCTGAGCTGGGGATTTTTCCCATGATTTGCGGCAGCTTGTACGTATCCTTATTGGCCGTTTTGTTAGCAGTCCCCGTAGGTGCGGGATGCGCTCTGTTTCTTTCTTTTTTTGTAGCTGCCCGTGTACGAGACATACTCTTGGCTTTTATTGACATGTTGGCGGGAGTTCCTTCCGTTATTTTCGGGTTTATCGGTTTAACCGTTGTGGTGAATCGAATCGGTAGGATTTTTGAGTTGGCATCCGGCGAGTCTATACTGGCTGCCGCACTTGTCTTGGCCGTTATGTTATTGCCTTTTGTCGTATCTACTTGTGTCGAGTCCATCGGTGAGGTGCGCCGCTTGTACGAAGGTACATCACTGGCATTGGGAGCCGATATGATGTATTTTATACGCCGGCTTGTCTTACCTTATATGCAAAATGCCGTTATCGGTGCCTGGATATTATCCTTTGCACGGGCGGCGGGAGAAACGATGGCAGTCATGATGGTTATGGGTAATGCGGTCATTATGCCCGAACTTTTGGGCAAGGGCGAATCCGTACCGTCTCTTATTGCCTTGGAGATGGGCAGTGCCGAGTACGGAAGTCTGCATTACAGTGCCTTATATGCCGCCGGCGCCGTACTCTTGTTTTTACTTCTCCTGTCCGGTCTTTTATTAAGAGTTGTACGACATAAGAAGAGGAGTTTCCGGGGATGTTAAAAAAGTTGCTTTCCCTCTATATTTGGATATGCGGATTACTGACAGTAGGAGTGACATTTTTCGTCTTTTTGTACATCTTGGCCGAGGGCGAAGCGTACTTAAGTCCGTCCTTTATTCTTGATTTTCCTTCAGGGACACCGTTAGGAACGGCAGGCGGTATTTTTCCGGCCATTGTGGGCTCCCTGTTATCCGGCGCGGTAGCGGCCGTGTGCGCATCCTTAGGTGCGACACTCTTGACCGTGTGGGCTGTATTCATTTGCAAGAATAGACGATCATATGAGGTTTTTCGCTTTTGTACCGAGTGTGCTTCCGGTATACCGTCCGTCTTGTTAGGTCTTTTCGGGTACAGCATTTTTCTTATTCATTTAGATATACATAAGAGTGTGTTGACGGCGGGTATGACGTTGGGAATCATGATTATTCCTTTTATTACTGTCCGTTTGGAAAAAATATTTCGCGAATATCCTGTGGACCGCATCGAGGCTGCCAGAGCCTTAGGTATTGGGGATATGCATATTGTGGCTACCTTGGTTATAGGTACGAGAAAGCAGGAGTTCTTTTCAGCCGTAGCCTTGGCTACGGCCTATGCCATGGGAGCGGCGGCACCGGTCATGTTTACGGGAGCCGTCTTGTTTACGAGAAGGCTCCCGGGACTTACGGATCCCTTTATGTCCCTGCCTTACCATTTATATTTATTGGTAAGTGAGGGATACTCCGTGTCCTTGGCATACGGAACGGCATTCGTTCTTATAGTAATGCTTTTGATTGTTAATTGTATTTGCAGATTTGCATTAAAGCGGGGAAAATAATGAAGGCTCATATTCGTATAGAAGGCTTACGGGTAGGGACAAAGCATAAGGATATTTTAAAAGATATCGACTTAATCGTACCCGAGCGGGCCGTAACGGCTATTATCGGTATGTCCGGATGCGGAAAATCCACGTTGTTGCATAGCCTGAATCAAACCTTGGGTGACGGCGTACAGATTCATGGCGGCAAGATTTTTTTAGACGACATGGATATATCCGGCATGGATGTGGGTGAGCTTCGGAAAAAAGTAGGGCTTATAGGGCAGCAGCCGACAGTCTTTCCTTTTTCTCTTATGAATAATATGCTTTATGCACTGAATTATCATCGTAAGGAAACGACGTTACAGCGGCGGGAAACAGCCGTTGAAGCTTTAAAAGCGGCGGGGCTGTATGATGAAGTCAAAGATATGTTGGACTCACCGGCCGGGTCTTTGTCGGGAGGCCAGCAGCAACGCTTATGCATAGCTCGTGCCTTGGCTTTGGATCCTCAGGTTTTATTACTTGATGAACCTTGCTCGGCCTTGGATATCAAAAGTACCTTGCGTATTGAAGAGACACTGAAAAAACTGAAAGAACGCTGTGCCGTTTTAATAGTGACGCACAATCTGTCACAGGCGAAGCGATTGGCCGACTATGTTGTCTATATGGAAAAGGGGCAAATCATAGAGCGACGTACCACTGAGGATTTGTTTTCTCATCCCGAACGAGAAGAAACAAAAACCTATTTGAGTTATATTCAATAGAAGTGTGCGAAGGGGAGCGTACCTTTTCGCACCGTTATTTAAAGGAAACCGACACAATGCAAAAGGTGTTCCTTGTTTATGTAAAGGGGGATTTAAAATGGTAAAAGTAAATGCAGTCGGAATGGCATGCCCGTTACCCGTGATTGAAACACGGAAGGCTTTAAGAACGGAAGATGTCGTAGAAACGACGGTAGATAACAAAATCGCTACGGAAAACTTGCGCAAAATGGCGGCGGAACTCGGCTATGCTTATGAATTAAAAGAAGAAAGTGCCGATCGTTTTGTCGTAACCGTTACCAAGACTGAAGGTGAAAAAACGGTCCGGGTACCTTCAGCACATAAGGATACGGATGAATATATTGTCGTCATCGATTCGCCTACTATGGGTAAGGGCGATGAACAGTTGGGTAAGAATCTGATGAAAGGATTCGTTTATTCTTTAACGGAACAAGATGTGCTGCCGCGACGCATTATTTTCTATAACGGCGGGGTACCTCTTATTACTAAAGACTCGGAAGTATTGGAAGATTTACAAAAGATGGCGGCTGCCGGAACGGAAATCTTCGGCTGCGGTGCCTGCCTCAACTTCTACGGCCTGACCGAGAAGGTCGCCGTAGGAGAGGTTACGAATATGTATGCCATTGTTGAGATGATGCGTAAGGCTTATCGCATCATTAAACCGTAATGACTACGGAACGTTATGGCGTAGCCCTGCTGAAAAACACGCGCGATGCCATGGTCATAGAAGAAAGGGCTAAAAAAGAGGGCTTGGCAGTACGTATTATACCGACACCTTCTAAAATATATGCCAGTTGCGGCTTTTCATTAAAGTACGAATTGAATGAAGAAGGAGCTTTAAAAACGCTTTTGGAAGAAGAACAGCTTTCCTGTGACGGCTTTTACCATGCTGAAAAAGAAGGCTTGTCCGTTACATACCATGAAGTATAAAATAAAACGGTACACTCTATTACAGTAGAAAGTTGGTGCCCATAGTGAAAGAAAAACGGAATGTATTGGCCTCTCTTCCGAAGGTGGACGTGTTTTTGAGTCGTTCCGACATGGCGGCTTTAGCCGATTCGTATTCACCCCTTCTGGTAAAAGACGCTTTGCAAAAGGTGTTGGCCACAATAAGAGAGGATGTTTTAAATAAAAAGATAACGGACGTGCCTGCTGATGAAGAAGTAGCCGCTCTCGTATCAAAGCAGATCAAAGATCGCGAGGCCTTTCGCCTGCGCCGTGTCATCAATGCGACGGGTACGGTGTTGCATACGAATTTGGGGCGTTCCGTATTGAGTGAATCCGTATGCCTGCATGTGGCGGCCGTAGCCGGATATTACTCTAACCTGGAGTATGATATTGCTCAAGGCCAACGAGGTTCACGCTATTCTCATTTGACGGATATGCTCAGAGAACTTACGGGTGCGGAAGACGTTCTTGTCGTCAATAACAACGCAGCGGCCGTTATGCTGGCCTTAAATACGCTGATAAAGGGAAAAGAAGTGGTTATTTCCCGTGGCGAATTGGTCGAAATCGGCGGTAAGTTTCGTATTCCTCAGGTTATTGAGCATAGCGGCGGTCATATTTGTGAGGTCGGGACGACCAATAAGACGCACTTGTCCGATTATGCCGGGGCCATCGGAGAGGAAACGGGATCTCTCATGAAGGTGCACACCAGTAATTACCATATAGTGGGATTTACGGAAAGCGTACCTATGGAAGACCTGTCCAAACTGGCTCATGATCACGGGTTACCGTTAATTAACGACTTGGGAAGCGGCCTTTTAATCGACATGACTCGTTTCGGCTTGCCTTATGAACCTACTGTAAAGGAAGCGATTGCCAAAGGGTGTGATATTGTAACCTTCAGCGGGGATAAGCTCCTGGGCGGTCCTCAGGCGGGAATTATTGTAGGTAAAAAAGAATATATTGAGGCGATGAAAAAGAATCAACTTTTACGGGCTTTGCGCGTTGATAAGATGACTATCGCCGCTTTGGAAGCGACTTTTCGTTCTTACTTGGATGAAGAACGTGCCATTCGGGATATTCCCGTCTTGCAAATGTTGGCTCTGACCAAGGACGAAGCACAGGAAAAGTGCGGTCGTTTTATTCGTGTTCTTGAAGAAGAAAATCTTCCCGTTCGTTGGAAGGTAGAAGAAGTGACGGATATGGTCGGCGGCGGTTCTTATCCCGAGTACAATATGCCCGGTTATGCCGTAGCCTTGGACATCGACGGGATGACGGCAGCGGAGGCGGAAAAGCGTCTGCGTGAAGCGGATATTCCCGTTATTGTGCGAGTACAGCATGATAGAGTTCTAATCAGTGTACGAACCGTTCAGGAAGATGAATTTATTATTATTTGTCGTACCTTGGCAAGTGCTTGCAAGTAGGACGATGGGGGGATTTTTACATGGAAGACAATGTGAGTAAGAAACATAAGGTTTTATTTCCTTTAATTTTTGCTATTGTGGCCGTAGTCGGGCTCTTTTATGTCAAATGGGATCCGTACTATGCCAAGGCTTTCGTAGCGGCAGCCAAGGGAAGTATCGGCTCATCTATTATTACGGGAACGTCGGCACAGGCACCGGAGCCGTCCGTGCAAGCGGCTCTCGATTATGCGTCGGCTTATTTTACAGCCGTTTGGAAGGCTGTTGTCTTGGGCCTTCTTGTCGGTTCGTTAGTTCAAGTGCTTATACCGCGTAAGTGGGTAACCCGGTTTATGGGGGCCAATGATTTTGCATCGAGCCTGCGTAGCGGTGCGGCCGCCCTTCCGGGGATGATGTGTACCTGCTGTGCCGCTCCCGTTACGGAAGGTCTGCGTGCTCGTTCGGCATCGGTTCGTTCCGCCGTCACTTTCTTTTTGGCCAACCCGGTTCTCAATCCGGCGACTATTGTGTTCATGGGCTTTGTCCTTTCGTGGGAGTATGCGGCTTTTAGAATCGTAGCCGGGATTATTACCGTTTTCTGTGTTTCCTGGTTGGCCGGTAAGGCAGCCGGTGAAGAAGCGGTAGTGTCGGAAAAAGACTTGGCTTTAAAAGATAAAGAAGATGCAATGGAAAGCTTCATGCTCCGTTGGATGAAAAGCTTGTGGAAATTGATTCTTCACACCATACCGGCTTATTTAATTGTCGTCTTAGCCTTGGGTTTTGCCCGTGCCTGGTTGTTCCCTACAGTCGGCAGTGAATGGGGGAACGATATTTTCGTAATTATCGGCTTGGCTCTGGCCGGCACCTTATTCGTCATCCCTACGGCAGCGGAAATTCCGGTTGTACAAACCTTACTGGCTGCCGGTTTATCGACCGGTCCGGCCGTAACCTTAATGATGACATTACCGGCTGTAAGCCTGCCGTCTCTGCTTATCGTCAAGAAAGCATTTCCTACAAAGGCTTTGTTTACGATTTTCTTCGGTGTCGTCATTATCGGCATCATTTGCGGTCTTGTAGCCCCGTATATTTTAGGATAAGATCATAAGGAATTTACAGTCTGTTGAGGCGTATGCCTCGACATGGCTGTTTATTTTTGCATAAAATCATAGGAAGCGGAGGTATTTAATGATGGCAGACAGACATGAAATGTGGAAAGAGTTGGGAATGGACCTGGAGGCTCACGATACTCTGTGTTCCGTATTACCGCAGGCATTCGGGGATATTTACTTGTCCCAAAAGAACAGACCGGAAGGCATGGCTTTCTGGGATATGGTTGTCTCGGATATTCACGGTATTCGTCCGGCTGAATTGATTGAAGCGCAAAAACAGGGTCGTAAGGTTTTCGGCACCTTCTGTCTTTATGTACCTGACGAAATTATCGTAGCGGCTGACGGTATCGTTACTGGTCTTTGCGGCGGCTCTCAGTTCTGGGTTCCTGCGGGGGAACAGGTTTTACCGAAGAGTATGTGTCCTTTGATCAAGGCTTCTGTAGGAGCCCGAATCGGTCGCACCTGTCCGTTCTTCCGTATTGCCGATATGTACGTAGGCGAAACGACTTGTGACGGTAAAAAGAAAGCGTACGAAATCCTCGGCCGCGACGTACCCATGCATGTTATGGATATGCCGCAAATGAAACGACCCAAAGATATTGAAAAATGGGCCGGAGAAATTAAGGATTTCAAGGCTGTTGTAGAAGAATTTACGGGTAATGAGGTAACACCTGAAAAACTACATGCTGCGACGGTTCTTCTCAATAAGAGACGCAAGGCTTTGGAAAGAGTCTTTGCCTGTCGTAAGGCCGACCCGGCCCCCATTAGCGGTAAAGATGCCTTGCTGATGATGCAAATTGCCTTCTTCGACGATCCGCAGCGGTGTACGGATATGGCCAATGCTTTGGCCGATGAACTGGAAAAACGCATTGCCGACGGCGTAGGCGTAGCCCCTGCAGGTACAAAGCGTATCCTTCTGGCCGGTACACCTATGGCTATTCCGAATTGGAAGATGCATCACTTGGTAGAAACGTCGGGTGCCGTCGTTGTCTGTGAAGAGTGTTGTACCGGTACGAGGTACTTTGAACATCAAGTGGATGAAACACCGACGGATACGGACGGTCAAATCATGGCCTTGGCACAACGATACATGAAAAATAACTGTGCCTGCTTTACACCCAATACGGGTCGTATTGACGACTTATTGCGTTTGTGCAAAGAATATAAGGTTGACGGCGTAATTGATGTAAACTTGAAATTCTGTACTCTCTATGATACGGAAAGCCGAGATGTACAAGCAGCCTTAAAGGATGCCGGTATTCCGTCTTTGCACATTGAAACGGATTACGATGATCACGATGCGGAACAATTGCGTACGCGTATCGGTGCTTTTATTGAAATGTTGGGATAAAATGAAAAAATATGATTGGTATATTCTCTTTAAAAATCATACAGAGGCCATGACTTTATACAGAGGGCTGAAAGAGGCGAAAATAACGGCACGAATTTCACCGACACCCAGGCAAGCTTCCGTATGTTGCGGCGTGTCTCTACTCATTGCCGATGAAGATATGGCATCGGTACGGCGGTATTTAGAAAAAACGGGAGCTTTGCATGAAGAGATCGTCTGCCTGCCTTGTCAAATTGAAGAGAAACGCGATCGGTTTTGCTAGGCGACTCGGTATAAATATTACAAAATATTAAGATAAACCCTTGTTTGCCGAAACATTCATATGTTATACTTAAACACAAATCGTGATATTATTCACGAATCAAATAAACAGGTCGGTCGGGAAGGCCGAGTTATACGGGAGGTATACATATGTTGGCATCCAAGTTATATGCGCCTACGTTGCGGGATGACCCTGCCGAAGCGGACGTAGCCAGTCACAAGTTAATGTTGAAAGCCGGTATGTTGCGTAAAAATGCAGCCGGACTGTATTCGTTCCTGCCGTTGGGCCGTAAGGTTTGCCTTAAGGTTGAAAACATTATTCGTAAGGAAATGAATCGCTCCGGGGCTCAGGAAGTTATGATGCCCATTGTACAGCCTGCGGAAATTTGGCGTGAAACGGGCCGTTGGGATGTATACGGACCGGAAATGTTTAAATTGAAGGATCGCCACGATAATGAATATTGCCTCGGACCTACGCACGAAGAGTTGATTACGACCCTTGTCCGGAATGAGTTACGGTCGTATAAACAGCTTCCTGTCAACCTTTGGCAGATGCAAAATAAGTACAGAGATGAAATCAGACCCCGTTTCGGCTTAATGCGCAGTCGTGAATTCGTCATGAAGGATGCATACTCTTTTGACGTTGATCGTGAAGGCATGATTAAGAGTTATGAATCGATGTATGACGCATACAGTCGTATCTTTACGGAATGCGGTATTGAATATCGCCCCGTTCTGGCCGACTCGGGTCAAATCGGCGGAAATTACAGTCATGAGTTCATGGCCCTTGCCAAGGCGGGCGAAGCGGATGTAGTCATTTGTACGAAATGCGGTTTTGCGGCAAATGTGGAAAAGGCCGTTCCCAATACACTTATTTCCGAAGATGAAGAGCTGCACGAAGCGGAACTTTTCGAAACGCCCGAATGTGCAACCATTCAGGACCTTGTCGAACAGGTAAAGGTACCTATTGAAAAGACGATTAAGGCCGTTGCCTTCGATATAGACGGAAAGCTCGTTCTTACTATGGTTCGCGGAGACCACGAAGTAAATGACGTGGCTGTACAGAACTTGGTGGGAGGCAATGATGTTCAGGCGGCTTCTCCCGAATTACTCAGAGCTCACGGGTTGGAACCGGGATATATGAGTCCCCTGAACGCCGGACCTCAGAATGATGACTTCGTCATTTTGGTAGATGAAACGGCTATGCAGATTAAAAACGGTGTAACCGGTGCCAATAAACACGGCTATCACTATCGTTACGTAACGCCGGCTCGCGATTTTAAAGACGTGAAGACGGCAACGATTCGCCTTATTACGGAACAGGATGTATGCCCCGAATGCGGCGGCGAAGTCAAACTGACTCAAGGCATCGAAGTAGGACAGGTATTCGGTTTGGGTACGAAGTATTCCGAAAGTCTGAATGCGACCTTCCTTGATAAAGACGGCAAGGCTAAACCTTTCGTCATGGGATGTTACGGCATCGGAGTTACGAGAACCGTAGCGGCTACGATTGAACAGCTGCATGATGACAAAGGGATTATTTGGCCTGTTGCCACGGCTCCTTTTGAAGCCGTCGTCCTCCCGGTCAATATGAAAGATGAAGCCATCGTTTCCGTGGCTAAGAAACTGTATGATGAACTGCTCGATCTTGATGTAGATGTCTTGCTCGACGATCGGGATGAACGGGCGGGCGTTAAGTTCAATGACGCCGACCTTATCGGCTATCCCGTACGTCTTACTGTTGGCAGCAAGGCTGCTGATGGGAAGGTGGAAGTTAAGATTCGTCGTACCGATGAAGAAGAAGAAGTTACGATTGAAGGAGCTGCTGAGCATGTGGCACGCCTTCTCCGTGACTTGCGTAAAAAACATTTGTAAAAAAGAGAACATACTTATTGAACTGCACCCCAAAAATTGGACACAATTTTTGGGGGTGCAGTTTTTTATGTCAAAATATTCAAAAGAAGTAAAAGAAAAGGCTATTTATCTTTCTGAAAAAGGATGGAATTCTTTTAGCATTGCTAAAGAACTTGGGATTCCAGAAAGTACTGTAAATGGGTGGTTACTTAAATTTAAGATTAATCATAATATAAATAGAAAAATGGTTAAACGGGTATTTTCAGCAGACTTCAAACGTAAAGTTATTGAAACCAGATGGAAAAATAAGTTATCCTTTAAGGAAGTAGCAGAACATTTTAATTTAGATAATCCTAGCCTAATCGCATCATGGCAAAAAAGATACTTAGATGAAGGAATCTCAGGATTACAACCTAAACCTAAAGGTAGACTATCTATGAAACCGAAAAAACTAATACCACCCACAAAAGATCAAAGTATTAAATCAGACAAAGAACGGATAAAAGAACTAGAAGCTGAAATCGCTCGGTTGAAATATGAAATGTCTTTTTACGATG
>ERZ773061.1017-NODE-1017-length-10772-cov-3.981618_pt1 | contig 10772 bp, 6 predicted proteins | sample MGYA00580627_ERZ773061 | MGnify/ENA primary metagenome ERZ773061 (study PRJEB29015, sample SAMEA2738119) | human oral metagenome | biome: human oral; feature: human-associated habitat; material: saliva | place: China | collected 2223 ...
GAAATACAGCTCTCCCCCAGTTATATGTTTCAACAATTACTTCAAATTCACTATCTCTATACTTATCTTGATATTCTTCTGTCGTTGTTACAATTCAACCGTGACAACCAAAGATTCTTCTTTTTCATTGTAAAGAACTTGCATAGTGGCTTGAACAAAATTAATTGGACTCGAACCATTGGTACGCAAACAGCCATTGTGCAAGATGGACAACCAATCTATTTGAAGCCTGTCAACAAAAAACGACAAATAAACTTTGACGAGGAACTGCTTGTTATATTTTTCTCAATTTTAAATTATATCGGTGAGACTTATGGTTTCCCGAAAGAGATTTGTTGCCAGTTTCAGTTGATAACAGGGAAGAAGTTTGAAACGTACTTGAATGGCTTCGGCAAAGCTCGTTTGCGCCAAATTAAGTACAAATATTTCTCAGATAAGGCACTACAATTATGGCAGTTATGCTATGCCTTCTTTGATGAAGCAAGGCAAGTGTTCATCACAACAGAGCAGAAAGAATACCTGTTGGTCAAGAACTTTTATATTGTGTTCGAGGCTATCATAGACGAACTGATAGGTGACAATCCTTTGCCTGATGGAATGGAGAAAAAACAAGAGGACGGAAAAATCGTTGACCATCTCTTCACAGCCAAGAGTCTAATTGAAAGTGAAAACAAACAGATTTATTACATTGGTGATAGCAAGTACTATAAGATGGGGCATGAGCTTGGCTCAGAATCCATCTACAAACAATACACATATGCAAGAAATGTCATCCAATGGAATCTTGACATCTTCAATAGTGGCAAAACAACAGAGTCGGGCATTCGGCTTCGTGATGATGTGACGGAAGGATATAACATCATTCCAAACTTCTTTGTGTCTGCCAAGATGGATGAAAATTTTGATTACACTAATGATGGTATCGAAAAAACAGACCGCAAAAAGAATCGACACAAACAAGTACAATTCAATAACCGCTTGTTTGACCGTGATACATTGCTCCTGTTTCACTATGATGTAAACTTTCTTTTTGTCCTATCATTATATGCAAAAAATAACACGGATCAAAAGGCACAATGGAAGCAGAGTATTCGTAATCGTTTCCGTACAGAAATACAGGAATGGCTGCAAAAAGATTACGACTTCTATGCAATGAAGGCACATCCAGATGTGAATGGAGAAGAATATATCAAGACACATTTTAAAGAGTTACTTGGCAAAGTGTATACTCCATTTGCGGACGAAAATGTCTATTCTTTAGCGTTAGACACGACAACAGATGCGAACAAGGCGGAGAATGAACTGCTGCTAAGTGAATTAAAGAGATATTTCTTTGTAGCAGATTGCAAACTTGGTGAGCAGCCAAATCAAGTCCTTCAAAAACCTATATCCAAGGGCTATTCACCTATTGCTGATGTAACAAAAGACGGGGTCTTGATGGTAATGATGGAGAACTACGATGTGAAGAAACTGAAGTTCCTTCCAACAGGAAAACTTGCTGTTGGTATCAAATACACAAGGGACGGCATAGAAATTGTTGAGAATTTGCAATCTATTGGATATGTGCTATTTCATACTCGTAAAGATGTTGGCCAGCATCTTTTCCGTGTAAAGAGCGTTCAACTTATAAAGTCAGTGGACGACTTGCCTATGTGCGTATACAGGAACGTCAGCACTACGGAAATGTATGTCGTGGTTGATATTGATACATCTAATGAAATGAATGCCTCCAAGATGCATTCTTCGAAGAAGAAATACACTCCAAGTACGAGATATGATGCACAATATTCAGAAAAAAGAGTTGTCACAAAATAAAGAAGTCGCAGATAATGATAGATAGAATTATTATCAATTACTATAAATGTATAGGGCAATCTGATATTAAATTTAACCGTTTCAAGGATATTATTGTTAGCAATAATGGTGTCGGAACCAGTCCGACCAGTCCGATTTGTCCGACCAGTCTGAAAAAAGCAGCAGCCACGCAATGTTTTGAATTTGCGTGGCTGCTGTTGTTATAAGCGTTTTTATGCGCCTTTCCCTTTGGAGAAAGGACGCGGTTGAGGCTTTAACGCTTCAGTTGCTTCTGACCGTTGACAATGTAGAGGCCAGGACGGCTCACCTTGTTGAGACGGCGACCCTGGAGGTCGTAGATGTCCTGCTGCGTGTTGTCCTCGGTGGCAGATGTGATGCCCGTGAGCGTCTGTGGGTCGAGGAGGAAAGCGCGAACGCCAGAGGCAGAAGCGGCAGAGATGTAGGCGCGGTAAGGATTGAGCGGCGCACCAGCAGTGTAGATGTAGAAGCCTAAACGATCCTGGTCCGGACCAGCGCTAAAGGTGTATTGCGAACCATCGGCCAGCTGCGGCGTGTACGTACCTGTCAGGACATTGGTCTGCGTGAGTTCCGGAGCTGGAGCAACGATGTTGAGCGTGGCCATGGTGACTTCGTCCGACGGACTGATAAGCAGAACGCCCGTTCCGGCGGGGACGGTGGTGATGGTCGTTGTCTTAGCCGTACTGCCCGCAATGCTGATGATGTTGGCCGTTATGCCGTTGTCCACGGTGTAGGCAAAAGGCATGTAGGCCGTACTGTAAGCTGCATTCTCAAAGGGGATGAGCGGGAGGATGAGCGTAGTGGCCGGTTCGAGTTTCCATTTCGAAGCATCAGCATTTTCTGCTTGGAAGCTGAGGCTTGCTCCGCTTTCACTGCTATTCTGCCAATAGCTGTTGCCCAAACCGTGGCCGTCCTTGGCATAAAGGGCATAGGTGTTGGCACTTGTGCGAAGCAGGAGGATGGGATAGGCCTGTTCCTGCATATCTGTGGCCTTGAAAGAGTTGTTGGCCACATAGCGGTTGCCATGACCCATGCGGATGGTGCCATCCGTGTTCTGTTCGAGCAAGAAAACGTTGGAAGGATTCATCATCGGTCTGTTGCCCGTTGCGGAGAAGTTGCCGTCAGCGCCCAACGCAATATATCTATTACTCTGGCTGTTCTTCAGACGGAAATAACCGTTGAATTCCTCAGCAGTAGGAGCTGCTTCGACAGTGACATTAGAGCCGGTATCATCGTTTGCCGATGCTTGCCAGTATTTCAAGTAGCCCTCATTGGCGTACTTATTGAAATAGCAGTTTTTGTCCTTCACCTTGATGCTAAAGCTTTTGCCCGAAGCATCGTTCTGGTTGGCGATGATTTCCCAACGGTCTTCGGTGGTGCCCATAACAGGGTTGCCGCCGTTGTAGGAAGTGCCGAAGGTGAGCGACTGCTGCGTACCCGTTGCCGCGTTGAGGATGCGGAAGCCCTCGAAGGGGTTACCGATGAACGCCCATTGACTGTTGACCGTGGCACTTGGGGCAGGGGTGAGCAGATAGGGAGCTTTCGCCGTGTAGTTGATGTAGCCATCGCGCACCTTGAGGTAGTAGTAGCGCAAGTTTGTTGTTGTGCTAGGTTGGAATGGACCTGTGAAATTATACTTCACCGTGACCACTGTGTTACCATTAGCCACCACGTTGGGCGTTGCAGGAATGAAGTTGACAAAGCGTTTTGTGTAAGCCTGCATATCCGCGGGGTAGGTCGTCACAGTAGTGCCCTTTGTGAGGTCGTTAGTGGTGAACGTGTGTAAGACATTGTTCTTGTTGTCCACCACGTTCCAAGTGATGGTGCTGCGGTCTTCGCCCTTTGTCATGAGCACATCTTCGCCGTTGCCCTGGGCAGCCTTGATGGTGTAGGGCTGACCTACGAGGCTCTCCGGCAGCGTGAATTTGTTGGTGTTAGCCATGAAAACGAGGTTGCCGTCTTTGTCGTAGACTTTGAAGCCTACTGCGCCTGTGCCCACAGCCTGGACAGCTCTGGGATCGGTGACTGATGTGGTGAACTCGTAGGCAGAGCAGGGCTGGTCGAAGCTGGTGTACTGACCCACATCGCCATGCTTGCCGATTAGGTTCTCGTCTTCATCGCTGAACGCCGTTTTGAGTTCGCCCGGCTGGTGGCCTTCGTAGGTGGCCAAGGGGGCAGTGATGCGATCCTCGATAAAGGCAGCGTTGCCGCCGTTCTTGGTGAGGTGCATCGCCTTTACGCGCGCTTTGGATTCGTCAATCATCTGCTGCGTGATCGTGATGTAGTAGTTGGAGTAGTCCCCTACGTGGTAGGCTTTCTGTGTTGTGCCGTTCAGCGTGTAGTCTTGCATCGTCGGAATCTCAAAGAAGCCGTAAGCTTGGAAGAACTCCGTCATGTCGTAGCCGCTGACCTTGCACACCGTTTCATAGAAGCGCAGATAGTCCTCCGTAGCCGGCACGAAAGTTTCGGCACGCTGGTTGAGTTCAGGACCTTTGCGGAAAGCCTTGAAGAGGTTCGGATAGAAAGACGTGTCCTTACCTGTGGAGTGGAAGAAGAGATAGAGCTGATAGTAGAGATGGACACGTTCCCAGAGGCCGCGGTCGTTCCAGAACACGCCATTGGCCATGTTCTTCAGCGTTGTGGCAGTTGATGTGGCGCGACTCGTGTTGTGGCCTTGGCGGAATACGGCAATGTTGGAGAAGAGATTGGTGGAAATTTCCGTTTGGCCAATCATGTTGATGAGCTTCTGGTGGATGTGGCCGTTTTCATGGGCCGGGCCCCACAGTGCACCACCACTGGTGGTCATTTGGTTAGCATTCATGATGGTGTTCAAAGTTCCCTTCTCGTAGTAAGTGCCGTAGTTGGAGGCAAACATATAGCTGCTGTTGATACTCGTACAAGTGAGCATACTATTAAAGTAACCCTTGTATTCCTCCAGTCCCATCATCTCGCGCTCCCAGTCGATGAGCGTGTTCCAAGCAGTAAGGAGTTTCTTCATCTCCGTAGGGCAAGCGCTCGTCACGCGGTCTTTGTTCATGTGGAAGATGAGTTGTTCCGTCTTGAGGTCTAATACGCTGCTGCCTTTGAGCAGATATTGCTGCAAATTGGCCCAGTCCGTGTCGTTGTCGCCACGTGTCAGGTCGAAGTAGCCGTTTATTGTGCCGCCCTCGATGTGTACTTTAACCGGGGCGTAAGTGCTGAGCGGCGTGAAAGTGTTCTGATTGATGATATTGTTCACATCATAGTTGACGAAGACGGTGCCTTCTGCCGGTGAAGAGATCACGTTGTAGCCTTCTTTAAGTCCTATCTGTGTACCCGTGGCTGAGCCTTCGCCCACGATTTCGAGCTTCACTTTCTGTCCGGTCGGTATGCTACCAACATAGACCTGCAAGACGTCGTACTCTTTCACGCTGATACCCGTAGGGTTTGTCAGTTGGCCCAATCTGTAGTCCAGTTTTAGGATTTTAGCCCAGCCATCGTAGCCACCATAGCTATAGGGCTTGTAAGTGCCCACGCGGAAGGTTTTCTCCGTCTTGTCCCAACCAGCCTTGTAGACCTCCCAACTGTTGTTTCTCACTTTGAGAACCATCTGGCGAATGGTTTCGGGGAAACCGTCGGCCGTCAGCGCTGTTGTCAGATTAGCGGCAGACATGGTGGAGTAGGGAGCTTTGAGTTCGGAGCACGAACCATCGGTGAAATACTTCGCCAATTTTGTGGTGTAAGCCGCGGTATTTGTTTGCAGCGTGCTCAGCGACTGATATTCAGCCTGTGCAGCAGCCAGAGCGGAAGGATCAACGGTAGCCGTTTTGAAGTACCATCCTGTGGCGTCGGCGTTGGTGTGCCAGCCCACAACGGAATAGCCCTGCGATTCTGAACAGTGGAGGCCTCGCGTGGTACCCTTATCGGCCAGTGTGTAGGTGGCAGTCCATTTATCGTTAAACTTAGCCAGCGTGAAAGTGCCTCCATTGGTGGAGGTGGTATATTCTTGCGACAGACCGCCCACATTATTGATGCGTTTGCCTGTCAGGACATTGACGAGGGCATAGTCATTCCCGCCTTTAGAGACGAGCTGCCAAACCTGCGCGAAGTTGTTGGCCTGCACCGCCTTTGCTGCAACGGTCGATGTGCCCACGGCCTCTGTCATCACGCGGTCGCGGTAGCTTTTGTTCACGAGGTAGTAGTAAGTATTCGCCGTCGGCGTTGTCACGTAGCCCTGATTGAGGTTGCCCACGATGGTAGCCTCATTGAGGTCCGTGGCCGGCTGCAAAGTCCAGTCGGACGGCGTGTTGTCCTGCGAAGCTCCCGCGTACCATTTCACCACGTTGTGTTGCGCATCGTCGTGTAGGCAAGATTTGTCGGAGAAATCGGCTTTCGTGCTGATGGTGACAAAGGTGCTATTGCCCGTGTTGTTTGCGCTGTATTTGATGTAAAAGAGCGTGCCGTCGTTCGTAAGAGCCTGCGGCGTTGGGTAGTCTTTTTCCTTGAGGTAGTGGCCCGTGGCCGCATTTTGGAGGTAGAAACCATTGCCCGACTTGCGGAGCACCCATGCCTGGGAGTAGTCCGTTGCGGAGAGTGGGGCAGTTCTTGCTGCACCGTTGTACTCCTGCATCACATAGTTGGCCGTGCGATTCCCGACAATGCGGAACACGCCGCCCGATTGCAAGTACTGATTGACCAGTGCTTGCCCCGTCTGCGCATGAGCCGTAGTGCCAACGCTCAGCGCCAGTACTATGGACAGGAGTGTTAGAAAGAAATGTTTCATTGAGTGTGATTGTTATTATAGAAATTATTATTTGTTCATCTGACCCGCCCTGCGCCACTTGCGGAGGGAATTAAGAAAATGTCCTGAATTTATAGGTCTATTAAAATATGTGGGCGCGAAGATACAATAAAAAGAAGAGATAGCGATAAAAGAAGTCCACTTACTGAAGGATAGCATAGCGAGCGAAACGCTTCTAAAGTGTCTATGAAAGAGCAGTATAGGGATGATAAAAGTGAGCATAAATGTAGGATTCGTTATCACCTTTGATTTTTATTTTTGAAAACTCTTATTTTATATAATTTAACATTAATTTTTTTAATCTCTTTTTAATCTTAATCGGTTACATTCTTTATTTTCTCTCTATTTACGAAATTTTTTTATTATTTATTTCGTTTTATTTTCTCTGAACATTTAGAACATATAGTACAAAAAAGACGATAGCCTATTCTTCTATCGTCTTTACATTCTTAAAATTATTTTCGATCATCGATTTTTCGAATGAAACTTCCTAATAAATTCCCAACGAGAGAAATCACTCCATATACTCCTATATAAAAACTAGCTGTTTCATTATAAAAAATAAAAATCGTTGGAATAAAAAGTACCATTACAAAAATAGAATACATTAAAGAAAACAAATATTTTATACCGTATACAATAGCACTCAAAAAGCACACGAGAGGAAATAGTATCCATAACATTAACATTTGACTTTCTCGGTCGATTAAGGGTAATCCATAAAAAGTTAATGCAATGATTAATAGATAAGCGAATTGATTTTTTATTTTCTTCATATACTTCACTCCTAGTTTTTCTTTTATCATATTTCTATCTATTTTATATTAACATCAAATCTATAAATCAATTATCTTACTTCTCATCTTTATTAATTGAATTATAACAAAATCATTCTGCCTTATCTATTTCATAAATATCCACATATATATAATTTAAAACTCATTAGTGCTTACTTTATTTTCACCACCCAAACCATTCCACACCTAAGCTCATCACTAATAACTGCGCTATCACCATAAATGGAATAAATGCTACTCTTTCTATTCGCTCTTTTTTCCAAACCAAAAAGAATACCAATATTCCACCTCCAACGACAAATGAAAGTAAGCCAATCAATACAATTTCTTTTACAGGATACCACAATGCAATTGTCGCCAAATAATAACAATCTCCCAGCCCAAATACTTCTTCCTTCCATATTATATAACCAACTATATAAATTACACCGTAGAATACTCCAGCAACGAATACAGATTGCACATGTAAGTTTCCCAGCAAACCTACAACCTCCATTACAATATGAAACAATCCGATTATTACTAAACCTTTCGGATAGATTATTTGCTCTTGTAAATCCGTTAAACTACAAAAAATGGCTAAACTTGCCAACAACCACAAATCCAGTACCCCCAGCCATTCTCTTCCATTCCAGATTCCTGTCATAAGCATGAACATACAACCGGATCCAACTTCTACAATCCAATATCGAGGTGAAATGTTTCTTCCACAGTAACGACATTTTCCTCTTAACCACATCCATGAAAAAACAGGAATCAAATCTTTCCAATTTAATTCATGCAAACACGATACACAATGAGAATGCCCTCGAATAAAATCTTCTTCCTTTTTTAGTCTTAAAGCGACGACATTTAAAAAACTTCCAATACAAGAGCCGAATACAAAACTCCATAACCACACAAAAAAGCACTCCTTTCGATTTAAGCTTTCGTTAATTTTCCTTCTATAATATAACTATGCTTTTTTTCGAAAAAAATGCTTTTTATTTTTAAATTTCTATTAAACTTTCTTCTTTTTCAGAGTCTTCCTTGTACAAACCTGAATATTCTTTATACCAATCAAAAATATGACTAATAATTACTTTCAAAACTGCATAACCTGGAACTCCTAATAATAATCCAACTAAACCGAAAATTTTACCAGTTGAAAGTAACACAACTAAAATCGTAACTGGATGCATTTGTAATGAATTTCCTAAAATTAATGGAGAAACAATTCTTCCTTCTAATGTTTGCTCGATGACAAATACAATAAATACTTGAACAAACATCCAAGGCGAAATTACAAAACCAACGATTAACGCAGGTAAAATCCCGAAAAACGATCCCACATATGGAATGACATTTAATGCACCTGCCAAAATTGCAATGGTTATACCATAAGGTAAACCAATAATCGCATATCCAATTGAGAACATAATCGCTACTGCAATCGCTACTGTTAATTGTCCTCTAATATAAGAACTAATTTGTTGATTCATTTCTGTTAATACGATGCTCATTCGTTTACGAGAACGAGTTGGGAAAATCTGAAGTACTGCAGGTAAAATTTTCTCTCCATCTTGTAATAAGTAAAATAGCAGAATTGGCATTGTAATAATTCCAATCATAATTTCTCCAACAGCTCCAACAACATTTCCGATTCCACTGAAGGTTACATTCAATAGCCCATTCACTCTTGTTCCTAAGGATTGGATGAAATCCATATTAATTACATTTAATTGTTCTTGTACTGCTGAAAAAGTATTACTTTGTATAACACGTTCAACTTGTTGACTAATAATTTGGTAATAAGTTGGTAATTGAGTCACTAATTCTCTTAATTGTTTTTCTACAATAGGAATAAAACTAAAAATAGCTGCTAATAATAGGACAATCAATAAAATAAAATTTAATAGAATTGCCACAGATTTATGAACGCCCTTTTCCACTAGAAAATCTTGAATCGGTTTAACCATATAAAATAAAATACCGGCACCTACCAATGGAAAACCAATAATGGAGAAAAATCCATTTAATGGAGAAAAGATATACGAGATTTTAGTAAAAACAAAAATATTAATTAAAAGAAGTAAAATAATCAATAATGTACTCACTAATTGATTATTTAAAAACCATTTCCAAAACCATGATTTTGATGAAGTTGTGTGTTCTATTTCTCCCATTCAAGGCACCTCTTTTTCTAAAATTTAGTTCTAGTGTATCATATTTTCAACTAAATAAAAATTTTTGAGAAGGAATTTTTTATTTTTTTTAAGAACCGTGCTACTATATTCTCAATGATACATTAAGGAGTTGATTGATATGACTGAAAAATTCTATTTAGGAACCTATACAAAACGTGTCAGTAAAGGAATTTATTCTGTTCAATTAGATACTGAAAAAAAACAATTCTCAAATCTAACATTAGAAGCTGAAATTGAAAACCCAACTTATCTAGCTTTAAACGCTGACCATTCACTACTAGCAGCGGTTTCAAAGGAAGGAACTGGTGGAATTACGGTGTTCAATACGGAGAAAGCAGACACTTTAACAAAACTTTCCCACTATCACGATACAACAGCTGTTCCTTGTTATATTGCATTTAATAAAGAATCGAATCATCTATTAGCTGCTAATTATCATGAGGGACATGTTTCTTCTTACAAATTTGATGCAGCAGTAACATTAGAAGATCGCGTCATTCATCCTTCTCTTGAAGATAAACAACCCCATGTTCATTATACTGACTATACACCTGATGAAAAATGGATTGTGGTTTGTGATTTAGGAAGTGATATTGTAGTTACTTATCAACAAGATGGAGAAAAACTTCAACGTGTTTCTACATATAATAGTAGAAAAGGAGCAGGACCTCGCCATTTAGCTTTCCATCCTACTCTACCAATTGCTTACTTAATTTGCGAATTGAATGCTAGCATTGAAGTGTTAGCATATGACGCCGAAAATGGAAGCTTTACTTTTGTTGAACAACACTTATTAACAACAAGTGAACAACAAGCATGGGGGGGAGCTATTCATCTGACAAAAAATGGGAAATACCTATACGCAAGTAATCGTGGTTATGATCGTATTTATGTTTTCCAAGTGCACGAAGAAACAGGCTCATTAACATTTGTAGCTGATTATGATACTTTTGGAAGTGTACCACGCGATTTCCATTTAAGTAAGGATGAACGCTTTATCGTTATCGGACATCAAGAATCTGACAATTTAACTCTTTATGAACGTAATATTGAAACGGGAACATTAACCCTATGTCAAAAAGACTTTTTCGCCCCAGAAATCGTTTGCGTCATCCCGGTTTAAATCATGACCACCCGTCTAACGGGTGGTTTGAACCGGGGCTATAAGCCCAGATT
>ERZ773061.1019-NODE-1019-length-10767-cov-6.543316_pt1 | contig 10767 bp, 9 predicted proteins | sample MGYA00580627_ERZ773061 | MGnify/ENA primary metagenome ERZ773061 (study PRJEB29015, sample SAMEA2738119) | human oral metagenome | biome: human oral; feature: human-associated habitat; material: saliva | place: China | collected 2223 ...
TCATTACAATGAAAGAAAGTGGTGATGCCGTGTTGGTTGGTACATCTTCAGCTGGCGATACTGGTGGTATGATTTGTCTTTTTAAGACTTCACACGGAATATTCTATCGACTCCCTGTAGGACATTCGTCTGGTGTTTCTCCCAAAGGATTCCCATTAGAAGGGAAAGGAATAAGCCCGAACTATTTAGTACCAATGAAGGTCAACGACTTCTTATCAGGGAAAGATACCCAACTTGATTATGCCCTTCAATTATTTAAAGAATAGCTGTCAGCACCTGAAAGTTTATGTGTTTACTTGTTTTCGACCTTATTATCGAACTTAACACACACTCTTTTGTTCTAATCAAAACCTCTCTTTACATAAACAAAGAACGATAGAAACCATAACTTCTATCGTTCTTTTATTTTACCTTTATTACATTGCAATAAGAGGCACTCTAAATTCTTCGCGAAGAAAATCAAAATTGTTCGCGAACAAAATCAAGATTCTTCGCGAACAATTATATAACTTCTCTTTTATACCTTCGAAGCAATATGCCGTCGATAGAGATCTAGATGGCTTTTCTGAAGTATTTCTCCAATATGATTTAAACGTTGCTTCTGAGAAATATTTGCTTCTTCTTGTGTATTATCTTCGCGCATAAGAATACGCCCATTACCAGCTACAGGTAGGTATTCATCCCATTCCACGGGTACATTATGATACCTACCATCGCCACCATATTTACTAATATAAGTTAGGCGACGCACACTTCGGTAACCATAAGCCGTCACTGTCAACATCGTACTGCCATCCCCTTGCTGTTTCTCTTCTGTCTTTAAGATGCAATTCGTAACACAATCGGGATGTTTGAAATGATCTTGCCCCCAGAAATTAGCTAATGCCTCATGCTCCCAGAACGAACTCTTCTGTTGCATGTCTTGACCATAAATTGCTGACTGCGGACGTATCTGTTGATACATAGGCACACAAAGTAAGGGAGCGAAAGCAAAGTATATAGCACGGAAATAGATTGCATTGATTCTATGAAAATCCTCTTGTGCCTTATCATAATCGAATCCCTGATACTGCCTAGGGTTCAAATCGAGGTTTAAGTCCTGCATGTGACGAGCCATAATGACGTTAATCATCTTAGCTTTGTTAAAGTCGAAATCATCACCGAAGGCTGTTTCCTCATCCTGCAATAGCTTCATCATACTCTGTTGAGCCAATGGCGTAAAGAGTAGAGCATATTGCTGATTATTATTTCGATTACTTGTATTGAAGGCAACTTCAAACTCCTCATTCGTTAGCATTGCAAAGTCGCCATCTTTCAAGTTACGTGCTTTACGATGTAAGCGGTACTTATCCCATTTAAAACGTAGCGAGCCTTCTTTTCCTGCCAAGCCATTTGGTTTGCGATAGAACACTAAGTCAGGCGCAGCAGTATTACCATAGATGAGCCTTGTTCGTTCGAAATACTCTGGATAAGGTGCCGTCACACTAGCATGTAAGGTTTCCGAACGTTGCACCGTCCGCCTATTACCATTTCCATCCGTCACCGTCTCTGTCCAATAAATAGTCTTTGAGCCATAGTAAGTCTTTGTTCCCATCTCCATCTTACGTGTTCGACAGATAACAAAGGGGTTTCCATTGATTAGTCCAGAATGGGAATAAACAACAGAACGCTCTGCATTGAAGGAATCATCCCAACCATAACTCTTGCGTAAATCGGCTAGACGTTGGGTCGTAAAATAAGGATCGAACTCCAGTCTTGGCACAGTCTTCGACATCATTCTCGTCAGAACATCCCAGTCATAGAGCCTATTCAATGGTGCCATCTGGCTCCACGCCTCTTCCTTCAAACGGGAAAGTATAGCCGAAATATTATTCCGTTCATGCTTGAGATCAGACAACCTCGGGTGTACCTTCATCAACAAAAAGACAAGCGAGAGTACTGACACGGCACCAGCTATTAAAAGATTCTCTATTGGCCAGTTCTCATGTTGTGCCAAGATGACCAATGCTCCACCAATCACGAGCAACCATAGCACAACACAAAGAACCGTCCACCATGTAATCCGATTCTTTACTTCTGCCAAGACAGCCTCATTATCATAGACCTTTCTGCACGTCTCTCGATTAGCTTCTACATCAATAGCAGCCTCACGAGCCAACTCCTCAAAGGTTTCTTCACTAACCTTCTTGAACTTGTCACGAAAGACATTGATGTACTCATCGAGTGGATCGTAAATATCTTCAACCATCTTTTATCCTTAGAAGAACTTACTTCTTGCAGCTTCACGTATTTCAGCCGATGCGGTGAATGGTATACGAGTAGTGTAGCCCTGCTGAGCTGCAACAATCATCTTCGTTGGCCATGAGAATATATCGGTGTTCCATTGGGTCACACGACTGTTATAAACAGTACGAGCTGCCGTAATCTCACGCTGCAAGTAGTTATTCTGCTGCATCGCATCAGCGATGGCACTATGTGCTTTCAACTCTGGATAAGCCTCAACCTGTGGGAACAAGCGACCTAAGGCAGAACCTACTTGCGCACTCACCTCGTTACGATTTGTCTCATTGACACTACCACCACGTAGAGCAGCAACGGCTTTCATCACATCTTTATCTAAGTCGATAGCACGCTCAACAAGTCCTACAACGTTCTGAAGAATCTGCACACGTTGCTCTAGATAGTTGTCGATGTTTGATGCCTCAGCCTGAATACGCTGCTCTAATTGCTGGAAATAGTTGCGAGCCGATATCTTCATAAAGATAAAGATTACACCAGGAAGGATTCCAACAAGACAACCGACAACTGCTACTAACAACGGATTCTCCATCGTACTACCCATTATCGCTACAAACAGGAGCACCAATACGGGTATTACCACCCACAGAGCAATCTGAAATAGGGTTGACCCTGTACCAACAGTCACTGCCAGTTGCTTGTCAATTACATGTACGTCACGACCTGACTCATTAACAGGTCCCGTGACTTCATCTAGTAAATTTGCCATAAGCTAAGTATTAGTTGTTTCTTATAGAAATGATTTATTTAGGTCTCAAAGGTAATGGTTTTCTAGTAAATGAGCAAACATACTTACCTTATATTTCAATGGAAGCATGCTTATTAATGACTTCTATCACTACCAGGGATTACTCCCCAGCAGTGATAGATGTATGTGTGTGCGCTACTTTATTCCACAAAGGTTCATCAATTCCTTCCCCCATGAAGGTAACAAGCCCTGTGGTTGCTCACTAGCATAGAGTTGCTTGATGGTTGTCAATTCCTTTGGTTCGTTCATACTAGGTTGCCCAGTAATCTTACTCATGTTATCAAAGAAGATGTAGAGGAGCAAATGTGCACGTGGATTATCAGGATTTACACCAATAGCAGACTTGTAATTGATGATTGCATCCATATAATATGACTTGCCATTCACCATAGGATTCTGTACAATGAGTGCCGTGTAATAGAGTCCTTTAAGCACTAATGCCTCCGAACGGGCTACACGATCAGTCGGACAGAGTGCTTGTAACGCCTCCAAATCAGGCTTTGCTGACTCAAGGAATAATCCCGAATGACTGTCTTGTGGGAAGTGGACAGCATACTGAAGAGCAAAGAGAGTCTTGTAATAAAGCGGTAACCATTCGTTAGGATACTGTTTCGTCAGTCGATCCAAAGCATCCATACCAACGACAATAGACTCTGCATTTTCTGCATTTACTTTACTTAGCGTATTGCTCAAAGCCTTTTCCATAGGCTGAACATCAGCTGCGTAAACACTAGTTGCGCACATAAGGGCAACGATAACGACGAGTTTTGAAATTAAAGTTCTCATAAGTCCTAATTTTAAAAGGTGAAACATATTGTCTGCTGCAAATGTAGTAAGCCTTTTAGCAAGCTCCAAATATTGGGGACAGACGACCAAGTTATGGGCTGTATAACTATGTGCTCAGCTGAAATACTAGTTTTTGGGACTAATGACTAATCGCTTTTCAATCCGTGCGAAGTGATGTATAACAGGAAGAACGACGAAGGTAAAAATGTTAAAGAAAACTATACCTTTACCTATACAACTGAATTTTTCGTATCTTTGACAGCAACTTAAAAACCAAAGCTATGGGGCTATTCAACTATTCAAGTAAACTATCCGACGAACAATTACGTCGCATCTCCCTAAGTGCACAATACCAAGGACAGCAGGGAGGAGACCATTTTACACTTTCATCTAAGATTGGTTCACGTGCAAAAGTACTTCTCGAACAAGGCTGGGGTATCACTGATCGACAAGAATTATGCGATACCATAGAGGAATTGCTCGGACGTTGCCGCTCACTTGATATTGCTGTTATAAAAGAAGAAATGATGGCAGAGGTACAAGAAGACAGCGGAATCAACACTGAGGTACGACGTATATGGTCAATGGCAAGTATTGTCGATAAACATTATATTACACGAGCTGGAGATTTAAGCGACTTGCTTAATATGCTAACCAACTATATTGCAGCACAAGATAGTCTACTTGCTAATGAACTGATTACCTCATGGGATGCCATAACAGAAAAAGACATTATAGGATGGGATATAGGGCGCGCAGCCTATCTCGTCCGTGTTGGAGTGGAAATGAAATACCTCAACTCTGACGAGGCATGGGATTATCTGGAAAAAGCTTACCAAAGAGCCATCAGAACATTCGATTCATGGGAGGAACTTGGACGTTCCTATATCATCGGACGTTGTTGTTGGACTTCTCATCCAGAGGAGCGTGATGTCTTAGGCTTTTGTAACGTAGTGAAATGGCTTTTGAAACATCCCGAGAGCCCTTGGGTAAAAGTTAAGTTGAAATAATTTATCAATAACATATTAAATCTTTCAGATTATGGATCATACTTTTGTTCTAGTTATCATCATGTTCATTGCAGCGAGTATTATTGCCTTCTCGCTTATGTTCTACGTGCGGCAAAAAGGTAAGAATAGTAAGGGAGTCTACACAGCAAAGGCAATGGAATTCATTACAAAGAAGTACCCTTCTATCAATACAAGCAATATCAAGTGTGTAGAATTTTATATTCCTAAGGGGAGTTTAGGACAGATAGACCCAGCAATTATTGCCTACAATGATGAGGACATGTATATAATATCTGCTCTCGCTCAACCTATACCAGGCTTCTACAGAATCAAATCTAATGAGCAAGCTGAATGGGATATGTTCTATTATCCTATGACAAGCATAGAGCAGGCTGGCTTTGATGAAAAGCAGAAACACTTCTTTCTCGTTATTAAAGGAGAATCAATTAAACTGAAAATCAGGAAAAGAAATACCTTCCAAGAGGATCAGCAGGAAGAGTTAAACGACTTCTTTGCGACGATATCACGCATACTAAAAAAGAATGAAACACTGAACGTATAAGCCTCAAAGAATACGTCAATAATACACAAACGAAGGTGCATAAAGCCGTAAAAGGTTTTTATGCACCTTATATTATATACCTATCAATGCGCACCTCCACCCCATAAAACGATTATTCTCAACATCCAATACTATGATTTACAAGCCCAATACAGCTTTTCTGCAATGCTTTTATCCATCCTAAAGCTCCCTTTCCAACCTCCCATCCATCTCTTTTGCATATACATTACATCCGTTTCAAACCTCCCGTCCATCTCTTTTGCATATACATTACATCCCGTTCCAACCTCCCTTCCATCTCTTTTGTAGCTACCTTTTTTCAGTTTCATCATGAAGAGACATAGATTTCATCATGATGAAACTTGTGTCTCATCACGATGAAACACAAGTTTCACCATGGTGAAACTAACAGAAGGCATATGTCTAACAGATGAAACTCCCCTTAGTTTGTAACGCAACTCATAGGAATTAGCATTCGCAAGCACGCTATTCCGAGCATCATTACATAGGTAAGTGTGCCTCAAGCATAGCCTAACGACAGGAAGAAATGGCGTAAGGCACTGACAAAAACACAATGATTTGCCTATCCAAACTCACTTCTGTTAGGGACATTCCTACTATGAGAAGGGCTTGGAAAGGTTATCAGAAAGGGCTTTAAATAAGGTTAGGTGCGGTTTTAACTAAGGTATTTTCGCAAACTAGGAACAAAGGTACGGGACACAGGAATCGTATCGCGACACACCTTAAAGCGCAAGAGGTAACCATTGGAATTACCCTTTGCCGACTCAATATTATTGATGTTTACGAGGAAGGAACGATGGCATTGAAAGATATTATCATACGGCAGGTCGGCTTTCAAGGCGGTCAATGTGGTACGAAGTTCCCTACGTTCTATCTTGCCGTCTGCCACGTAGCACACTAATGCGTTGTTCTTCTGCGCTTCGATATACAAGAGATTGTTTATAGGCAACGATAGGTCCTCGCCACGCAGATTCTGATCATGTAATGTAATCATAATTCCGATCTGCTCCTCATTGGTCTTAACCTTCACTTCCTCAAGTCTACTATGCAACATTCGGTTGTAACCTAACAGCGTGGAGATACCTGTCACGAGTAACCAAATTAGGAAAGTCCAGTAAAAAAAGACTAAGAAGAGTTGCCACGAGAGCGGTGCCCCAAAGCAGAATGAGGCATAAATGGTCATGGAAAACGCCATGGCTAGTTCGATTGCAACCGAATATATCAGCACATCACCATTGGTAACGAATCCTTTTTTACGCCTTGGTATGCCCAAGAAAAGCAACGAACAGAGTCCTTGAACGCATGACGAGAGTATGCCTACGCCCAAACACATCAGAAAGATACTGCCAGAATAGTTGCTAATACCAAATGGTTGGAAGAGATAAAGGAGTATAAAAATGCCAGTCCCTAACGCTAACAATGAGCGTAAAGAACTGACATTAGCTTGCAAGGGGCACTTGCTATGTAGGAATTCTGTGAATCTGTGCATGGCTCAACGTATTATTAACCTAAGCGCAAAGATACACATTTTCTATTACAAACACAAGTGCTATAAATGAGAATCACATCACTTTACTTCCCATATATCGTTGGTTTCCAACATTTCCATGAACGTGTGATAATGCTTCTGCGCCTTCACCTCTTCTATCTGTTGGTTCACTGCTGCATCGTAGGTAGGTGCTTCAACATCACGAATCACTCCGAGGGCTATTGGGAAACCATCTTCATTACTCATCATAGCCAACTTCAGCTGTAGAGTATTGTCTTGGCAGTGGGCATCATGTACGAGGATATCATCTTGCGTAACGCCATTCTCACCAATCTTAACGACCTTCAAGCCGAATCCCTCTTGCATGAGTCCATACTCCTTATTAGCTCCAAAGATCAAAGGTTCGCCGTGCTTGACGTAAATAGCATTCTCTTTACGACCTTGCGAGGTGTAGACTGAGTTGTGACAACCATCGTTGAAGATCACACAATTCTGCAGAATCTCGCACACGGAAGCCCCCTTATGCTGGTAAGCAGCCTTGAGAATGGCTATTGTCTCATTGTTATCGCTGGCAACGCTACGTGCGAAGAAGTTGCCGCGAGCACCGAAACAGAGTTCAGCAGGGCGGAACGGATCTTCCGTTGTACCAAAGGGACTCGACTTAGAGACGAACCCGCGAGGACTAGTTGGGGAGTATTGCCCCTTCGTGAGACCATAGATGCGGTTGTTCAACAGAATCATATTCAGGTCGATATTGCGTCGCATGGCATGGATGAAGTGGTTACCACCGATGGCAAGAGCGTCACCATCGCCCGAAACCTGCCAAATGGTAAGGTTCGGATTGGTTACCTTTGCACCCGTAGAGATGGCTGCGGCACGACCGTGAATGGTCTGCATGGCGTAGGTATTAGCGTAATAGGGTAATCGACTTGAGCACCCGATACCACTGATAACAGCAGTTTCATAAGGTGGAACACCTAGTTCTGCCATTGCTTTCTGCAAGCTGGCAAGGAAGAAGTGGTCGCCACATCCGGGGCACCAGCGTGGTTGTCCCTTCTTAAAGTCTTGTGCTGTATATTGGTTCATAATCTGTTTAGAATTTAAAGAAGTTATGTTTAGGAGTCTTACTGCAATATCTTTGTATAGAACGTACCACTCTCTTCCTTTGGTAATGGAGCCTTAAGGAGTTTCTCAAACGTTGCAACTAATTCCGTAACAACGAAAGGCTGTCCCTTTACTTGGTTATACTGATAAGGAGCGAAATGGTTGATACGAATACGTAGAAGGGCTGCTAACTGACCAAGGTTCTGTTCGGCAACCACCACCTTCTTGTATCTTCCCAGTACTTCTGCCGTATTCTTTGGCAGAGGGTTGATGTACTTGAATTGTGCCAAGGCTACCTTATTACCCTTACGACGCAACTCTTCCATTGCAGAATACAAGTGACCGTAGCTACTACCAAAGCCTACTATGAGCAAATCGGCGTCTTTCTCATCACCAAACACCTGTAAGTCGGGTACAGGAATACGTGCCACTTTATCCCAACGAAGCCTATCCATCTTGTCATGATTCTCTGGATCGGTTGAGATACTACCCGTTTCTCCATCCTTCTCCAATCCTCCGAGGATGTGTGTGTAGCCCTCTGTACCTGGTATCGCCCAGTAACGTGCGAGCGTCTCTGGGTCACGCTTGTAAGGAGTGTACTTATACTTCTGTTCTTCTGTAGCATAATGTGGATGAATCTCGGGCAACTCTTCGATGTTAGGTAACTTCCACGCAGAAGAGCCGTTAGCAATGAATGCATCGGTCAAGAGCACTACTGGCGTCATGTGTTCCAATGCTATCTTACATGCGTGATACGCTGCATCGAAGCAATCAGTGGGACTTGTGGCTGCAATAACAGGCATTGGGCTTTCGCCGTTACGCCCATAAAGCACCTGCAAGAGGTCGGTCTGCTCACTCTTAGTTGGTAAACCGGTAGACGGACCACCACGCTGTACATCAATGATTACCAATGGTAGCTCATCAATAAGGGCTAGATTTATTGCCTCACTCTTTAGACAGATACCCGGACCAGAGGTTGATGTAGCAGCTAAAGCACCTGCAAAAGCAGCACCGATAGCCGATGCACAACCTGCAATCTCGTCTTCGCATTGCACCGTTGTAACGCCCATTGACTTGTGTTTAGCCAATTCGTGGAGGATATCTGTTGCTGGAGTGATAGGATAAGAACCCAAGAACAAACGCAAGCCAGCCTTCTCTGCTGCTGCCATCAAGCCGTAGGCAGTTGCCTTGTTACCCGTGATATCCATATAGCGACCCGCTTCCTTCACCTTAGACTCTATGCGGTAAGTGTTCGGAACGGACGCATGTACGTTGTGACCATAGTCATATCCAGCTCTTACAACACGTTTATTGGCTTCGGCAACAGCTGGTTTCTTCTTGAACTTAGCTTCTAGGAAACTATCTACTAAGCTCAAATCACGATTGAAAAGCCAGCAGACAAGTCCCAAAGCAAACATATTGCGGCACTTTAACATGGACTTATTATCCATGCCAGTATCAGCCAGACACTCCTTCACCATCTTTGTTATAGGGCAAGCAACCACTCTATCGGGGTCGATACCCATCTCACCTAGATAGTCATCACTGCGGAACTCTGCCTTTTGGAGGTCTTTCGCACCAAAGGAATCGGTGTCAATAATGATGGTTCCATTCGGTTTGCAATGCCTGTACTGCATCTTCAGTGCTGCCGCATTCATGGCAACGAGCACATCACAACGGTCTCCCGGCGTATATACCTTGCCTGCACCAACATGCACCTGAAAGCCACTCACACCCGTTAGCGAGCCTTGCGGGGCACGGATATCAGCTGGATAATCAGGGAACGTAGACACTCCATTACCCACAGTTGCGGATATTGTTGTGAAGATGTTACCGGCTAACTGCATTCCATCCCCCGAATCCCCGGAGAAGTGAACGACCACATTATCAAGCTCTTTAACTTCGATTTGTTCTTCCATAGATTATTTCCTTTTGTTTATGTTAGTTTTATCTCTTTGGTAAACACGTATCCAATCTATCTCCATTTGGTATGTATGAGTAGTATCAACGGGCTTTGCCCAAGAACCGTCACCCACTGATTGGTTAAGTATCAGATAGAAATCGGACTTGTCAAAAGGCCATTGTTCTGGATTATCTGGCTCTTTCTTGTATTGATACACCTGTTTCCCGTCAGCAAAGAAGGTTAAGATGCCAGGTGCCCACTCTACTGCATAGGTGTGAAAAAGGCTCATGTCCAGTTCTATATTCCCTGAGTGGAGTAAGTTCCCATGGCTTCTTGTCCACGCAGAGTGTACAGTGCTATATGCTCTCTGCTCTTGGTCGATCTGCTCAAAGATGTCTATTTCACCGCCTTGAGGCCATGGCAATGTCGTTCGAGGCATCATCCATATAGCTGGGAAGTTGCCATCAAAGGGATTAACACGTGCTCGGCACTCCACACGACCATATCGGAAAGCAAAGCTGTGACTTGTTTCTATACCACCCGTTAGCATCTCCTCGCCCACAGCAGACTTGTTAGAATTAGGTATGGCACGCAAGATTAACTTACCATCTCTGATGAATGCCACCTCTGGAGAGTTGCTCAAGTACCGTGCCCACGTAACTTTTGGACGTCTTCTACAGCTCTTCCACACGCTAGTATCAGGTAGCGTGCCATCTGGCTGATTAAACTCATCACTAAAGATAAGCTTATATTCCGAGTCAGAGGATAAGCGGTCAGTTGTCGAATTAGGTGTATCCTTTCCTCGACTTGACAGCTGCGCAAAGACGTTCAACACGGATAATACCA
>ERZ773061.1020-NODE-1020-length-10763-cov-6.867202_pt1 | contig 10763 bp, 10 predicted proteins | sample MGYA00580627_ERZ773061 | MGnify/ENA primary metagenome ERZ773061 (study PRJEB29015, sample SAMEA2738119) | human oral metagenome | biome: human oral; feature: human-associated habitat; material: saliva | place: China | collected 2223 ...
ACCTGTGTTCTGAGTTCATTTACTTCTCTCCTCAAATCATCATTATTCTCTTGAAGTTCTAGTAGCCTCTCCTTATTATCATCAGCTAATGATTTATAAAATTCAAGAGAATGTTTCATATTTTCTATAAGTACTGAATCTACTTCACTATCATATTTTTTTCTTGAAAAAAACCAAGATACCCAACCACTTATTATAGTAGAGATTACTCCTATTACAGCAATTATTACTTCATTACTTACCATTTGTCTATAATCTTAATATATTTTTGATTAGTCATGTTAATATAAGGATTCTTCTCTTCAATGTCTACATTAACTACAGTATGCTTTTTCTGAAACCATCTTATAAAGAATATCTTAGAAGGTTTATTTATAGGTTCTTTTTTAGCACTAATTAATACATACCTCTCACTTTTAAATTTAGGAGTTATTTTCACAATGTTAGGATAACTTAATCCTAAATTTACAGAATACCATTTATCTGTTATTAGGGTATCTATCTGTACTTTATTAGTAAATATAGTGTCTTTCAAAATAATAGTATCAGTCTTAGTGATATTAGAAATTTGATAAGACATATATTTAATATTTTTATCTTTTTATCAGTTAATATATAATCAATATTTTCTTTAAATCCCATAGTATAATAGTATCTATATATAATATGGTTTAAATCTATTAAAAATAAATTATTATTCATTCTATGTACCTCTTTATATAAATATATTATTCTATTTAGCACAATTCAAAAATAAGCGATTCTAAGCGATTTTTCTCAAATCTTGATACATTATTCAAAAGTTCATTTTTAATGCAGTGAGCAGTTGCTAAGAACGATTTAACGACATTTAAAATAAGTTTAACAAAAAGAAAAAGTGTTAGTTTTTTACTAACACTTTTATTTTTTATTTTGCATTTAAAATTGCTTTACGAACGAAGTCAATAGGGATAACAAGTAATGCTAATCCTAGAGCAGCGAAGTAATGAATCATATCCAAAGGTACTGTTCCGAAAACAACACCACCGAAATAAAGAATCAATGTTTGAACAAAAGCAATTGAAATCATAATAAATAGGAATTTTTTATTCTTACTAATATTCTTGAATAGATTAAATCCAGTTGAACGTGTATTCAAAGCATTGAATAGAATAGCATAAACAAAGAATGTCATATAGAATGAAGTAATTTGTTCACTAGCATTTCCACCGGCAGTAGTAATAAAATCATGAACATTAAATACATTACCCATAATACCAAGTACTACAAGAGTAATATAGAGAGAAGCTATCCCGATAGCACTCTTCATGTAGCCGGTAAGAATACTATCTTTTCGTCCAGCAGGTTTTTGTTTCATATATTCTTTCAATGGTGGTTCTTCACCAAACATTAGAGCAGCAAAAGTGTCCATAATAAGATTAATCCAAAGAACGAATACAACTGGGAAGACTTCTGTAATTCCAAAGAATATTGAAGCAATTGATAGAGCAATAGTAGAAACATTTACTGTAAGTTGGAATGTAATAAATTTTTGTACAGATTTAGTCATTGTTCTACCATAAAGAATTGCACGAGCAATAGAAGACAATGAATTATTTACAATAACAATGTCAGAAGCTTCTCTTGCTGTTTCTGTACCATCACCCATAGAAAAGCCTACATCAGCAGATTTAAGAGCTGGGGCATCATTTACTCCATCACCTGTCATACCTACAACTAAATCTAATTCTTGAGCAAGATTTACCAATCGTTTCTTATCCATAGGCAATGCTCTAGCAACAACTTTCAAATTAGGAATTACTTTTTTCACTTCTTCATCAGTCATGTTTGAAAGTTCATCATGAGTAAGAACAACTTCTTTATCATTACCTTTCAGAATACCAGCGTCTTTAGCAATAGCAACAGCAGTTTCTTTACGGTCACCAGTTACCATAACTAATTGAACATGAGCTTCATCTAATTCTTTTACTGTTGTTGGAATATCTTCACGAATATTATCACGAATACATACAAGAGCAATCAATGTTCTTTCATTATTTTCCTCTTTAATAATTGCCAACAATCTCATAGAACGTGAAGCTTGTTCAAGAGATACTGATTCAACTTCTGCTTTAGTATATTCTGTGATTTCTTCTTGTTCTCCATTTTCATTTAAGAAATATTTACAAGAATCAAGCAAATATTCTGGAGCACCTTTAATATATTTTACACCATTAGATAATGTAACAGAAGCAAATTTTGTTGCTGAATTGAATTGTTCTTTTTCAACAACATTAGTTGAATCAAAATTCAAATTATTACTTTTAATTAAGAAATTGAGCAATGCTTTATCAGTATTATTAGAACCTGTAGCATACTTACCTTTATCCTTAGATTCTGTAACAATAGAATCATTATTAATTCCAATACCATTTACTAATTCTTGTTCTACTGTTGAATTAATTGAAGAATATTCATCACCATGTCCAGAATTTGTAGTATTATAAACATGACCATTTCCTAGAATAACATCAACAACAGTAAGGACACCTTGAGTAATTGTACCTGTTTTATCACTGAACAAAATATTCATATATCCAGCTGTTTCTGTAGATTCTGGATTACGAATCAAAATATTTTCTTTAAACAATTTTCCAGAATTCATTGAAGCAACCATAGCAAGCATCATAGGAAGTCCTTCTGGTACTGCCATAATGATAATTGTTACTGCATACAAAATTGTTTGAATAATAAAGATAAACAAGAAATTCAAATTAAGGAATGAAGCAAAAGAACTAAATGCAGTTGTAAATAGCAATACAATAGCATATAGAGCAGCTCCAGTATAACCCATTTTACCAATATTATCAGCAAGAACACTTAGTTTTGCTTTTGATGGTGATTCTTTTGTATCTTCTTGTAAAGAGGTATTAATTGTACCGATTACTGTATTATCTCCAATTTCTGAAGCTTCGATAACAGCTTCACCTGAAGTAACAGAAGTACCTCTAAATACTTTTAATTCTGTAAACAAATCATCACTTGATGGTTTTTCATTATTTCCTAGAGGAATTTTCTTAGCATCTTCACTTTCTCCATTAATTGCAGCTTGATTTACTTTCAAGTTACCATCTAGGATATAGCCATCTACTGGAATATTATCGCCCGTTTGGACAAGTACTTGGTCACCTTTGACCAAATCATCAATAAGAATTTCTTCTAATTTACCATCACGGAAAACTTTTACTGTAACTTTTGAAGCTACCTCATACAAATTAATAAATGCTTTTTCACTCTTCCATTCTGAATAGGTAGCAAATCCAGTTGATAAGATGATAGCAATACCAATAGATATTGGGTCAACCAAAGATGGTTCACCAAAAATTGGGAACATAAATGCTAAAACATTTTTAATGATTTGAGCAAACAATGCAGCTCCCAAAATCATAATCCATTTATCTTTTACGGCTTCGCAAAAGATTTTAAACATAGAAGTAGGCTCTTTTTTAGACAAAGCATTAGTTCCATACTTTTGCTTTGAAAGTTCTACTTCTTTAGTAGTTAAACCTGTAAATTTTTTCATAGATTTAATTACGCCTTTCTTAAATTATTTTATGTTTCTATTATATTATAAAATAAATCATAAGTCAACAAAAAAGGAAAAGATTTAAAATCTTTCCCTTTTTATTTTTATTTTAGGTAAACAGGTCAATCAAATTACATTTGATTTTTATAGACTTGTTAAATTATTTTATGTAAACATTAGAGCAATAGTTTGCAAATCACCTTGTTTGCCATCACCAATAGCATGGAAATACCAATGGTTGTTATCATCTCTTACCAATTCAGCAAAAACAATTGCTGTATCAGTAGAATAATCATCTTTCAAACTGAATGAAGCAAGTTCTTGATTAGTATCTTCATCAACCAAACGTACTTTTGCATTATCAATTAATCCAAATGTTTGTCCTTTTGATTGAGCCTCAAAAATATTCACACAAGCAACAATCTTACTAATATTGCTTGGCACTTGTGATAAATCAATTTTCATAACTTCATCATCACCCTCACCAGCACCTGTACGATTATCTCCACTAAGACTTACACCTTGAGCACTCATATTATTAAAATAAACTACATTAGAATTTGAAGTTAATTTTCCATTTGAATCAAGAAGCAAACCAAACAAATCTAAATCTGCTGTTGGGCCAGAGGCATTAGCATCCCAAGAAGCTCCAAGGAATACTTTTTTCAAACTTGGTGCAGCTTTTGTAATATTAAGAAAATCTCCTTTATTCAAATCTAAGGAAATATTAGTAATTGTATTAGGAGTTGTTACTTCTTGTGAAGTAGCTCCATTATCAAGTGAAGTAAAATTAATAGCCATAATTTATAAAAACCTTTCTTTTTATTTATTTAAATGTAACGACTTACTAATTGGTTCAAATCTGAAATAGACCCTTCACCAATAGCTTTAAATGACCAACCGCCTGTTGGATTACGGAATAATTCAGCTGCAGTTACAGCAGTGTCTGTACTATAATTATCAGTCAAATTGTATCTTACAATTTCACTATCATCTGTTGCATCAACCAAGCGAATAAAAGCATTTGATACTTGTCCAAAATTTTGAGCTTTTTGTTGAGCTTCGAATATAGTGATGAAGAATACAATTTTATCAATATTAGAATCAATATTATTTAAATCAATACTAATAACTTCATCATCACCTTCACCAGCACCTGTACGATTATCCCCGTTTAAGAAAATACCGTTTTGTCTCATTTGATTAAAGAATACTACTTGTCTTGAAATATCTGTAATTCTTCCATTTCTATCAAGCAAGAAAGCAGATAAATCTAGGTCAGCAGATGGACCATTAATAGTTACATCCCAACCGCCACCTACATTAATTTTTGAATATACTTTATCTTGTTTAGTAAGGTCTAATACTCCACCTTTACTTAAATTAAGTAATCCTTGTGAGTTATTATTCATTGAAGTAAAATCCATTATGTAAAAATCCCCTTATTATAAATTCTTTCCTAATTCACTAATAGAACCACATGCTTTATATTCTCCTTTAGCATGGAAATTCCAACCGTCATTATTTCTAAATAATTCACCTGCAATTACAGAAGTATTATTACCTCCGTCATTAGATAAATTATATCTAAACATTTCTCTATCATTATCGCTTTCATCTACCAATCTTACATAAGCATTTTTAACTTGAGAGAAATTTTGTCTGCGTGATTTAGCAGAATAAATTACTACTCCTAATACAATTCTTGAAATGTTTTGAGGTACGACATCAAGATTCAAGAAAATATTTTCATCATCACCTTCACCTTCTCCAGTAAGATTATCATGGTCTAATTGAATTCCACGTTTAATATTACCTTTTGAAGCATAATAAATTGTATCAACAAGCTTATTATTAGAATCTAGTAGATAAGCACACAAGTCTAAATCAAAATCACTATATCCATTTGATACATCCCATCCAGCAGCTGCTCTTAATTTATTTAAAAGATAATCAGATTTACTTAGATTAAGAAAATCATTTTTCTTCAAATTCAAAGGAGCTTCCTTAGTAAGGTTTAGAAAACCATCTGAATTAGTTGGAACAGTTGTAACAACATTAGTTGTAGTAGAATCATTAGATTCATCAGGCTTGTGACCGAATAAATTATTTAAAAAACTCATATTTATGAATCCTTTCTTTTTATATATTTCCAATATTATAACAAAATTCTATTTATTTTGCAATAATTTTATTTTAAATGCTAGAAGATGTTACTAATCCTTTATCTTTTGCTTCTTGTTTAATTCTTTCGAGTTCTACAGTATCATTTTTACGTTTTTCTGCTTGTTCTAATTGAATTTGTTTTGTTTCTTCGATACCTGTTAGAATAGTTTGATAAGTTTTCTTTAATGTTTCAACTTCTATTGAAGAGCCTTCTGCCATTTTAGCAATTTTTACAGATTGAGTTGCTGTATTTTGAGCATTACGAAGTAATAATTCATTAGTTTTATTATCTAATTGTTGAATAGAATTAGCTTGGATTTCTTGTCTCTTAAGCATAATAGCTTGAATCATACATTGTTTAAATACTGGCAATGTAATAATAAATGAACTATTAATTTTTCTTTGTAAATTAAAGTTTGCTATTGCCATATTTCGAATCATAGGAGCAGTTTGAATAGCCACATTTTCTGCAATTCTTAAATCATAAACTCTTTGCTCAAGCATATTCTTCAGCATGTCTAATTGTTGACCTTTGTTTTGTTTATCAAAATCAGAAAGAGTTGTGCTACTCAACATACGAGCTCTTTCTTGTTCAATTTCTTCTAAAGCAATTTCTCCAGCAACAATATATTTTTCTAATTGTTCATAAAATTCAATATTAGCTTCATACATTTTTTTCAAATCGTTTTGAGCTTTATATATTTGTTGTTCATATTGTTTAAGAATAGTATAAACACCGTCAACTTCTTTACCCATATCATCATATTTAGCAAACAATTCATCTAAACGATTTCTAGCTTTGACAAATAGTTTCTTCAATCCTTTTACTTCTTCTGGATTTTCAAATTCTCTAATGTCAAATTTATCCATAATCTTAGTTAATTGAATAATCATTGCAGAAGCTTCTTGAGCATTTACTCTCTTAGTTGTAGCTGCTAATTCATCAGTAATCTTAGACAAAGCTTCACTTGGTTTCTGACCAAATTGTAGAATTGTATTAGTATTACTAATGTCAATTTCACTAGTCATATCTTGTACTTCTTTTAAATTTCTTAATTGTTGTTGATATGCTGGAATATTTTGCATTGAAGTAGCTTCTGCAATTTCAAAATTGGAATCAGTAGTTACTACAGGTTGAACAGTATTATTTACTATGTTATTGTTTTCTTTAGTTTGATTTAACATTTTTTCTCCATTCTACTATGAAAATAATCTTTTTAAAAATCCCTTTGATTTATTTATATTATTCTTAATATTAGCTGATAATTTATCTTTTGTTTCATCATAAATCATTTCTTCTAATCTAACTTTAACAAATTTATGTGGAGTAATAAAAGAATCAAAGTTTGATAATCCAGCTGGACTTAATATTAATATATCAAATCCAATTTTATTTAAATAAGCTAATATATAAGTATCTTGTTTTGTGACTTGATTATCATTTTCTAATAAATATATTATTTTTGGTATTTGATTTGGAAAATCAAACCCATCTATCAAGCGTAATACTTCTACAGATAAATTTAAAACTATTATAGATAAATCTAATTTTTCCTCTTTACTTAATTCATTTTTAAATAATGTTTTATCAGAAAGGGTTTCATTTAATTTTTTTAATATAAAATCTTCTGTTTCATCATTATAAGGAGCATATTTATAGAAATCTAATTCTTTTAATTTTTCTATATTATACAAACCTTGATTATCTTGACAAAACGTTAATTTAAATTTATTTTTTTCATCATAATTTGTTATTAAGTTATTAGTTGAATTTATAAAATAAGAATCTTTTATTAATGGTTGTACAAAATTTAAATATTCATTTCTATCTCTATATTCACCTTCTACTTCCATAAAGAAATTTGGAACATATACAATCTTATCTTTAGAAGAAAATCCTTGTCTTAATTTTGCAGGTTCTTTCCAATTTTGAGTTAAATCTATAATATTTCCATTAAACATTAATGGCTCTGTAGTACCATTTCTAAATTGCCAAGGTTTATATATTCCATTAGTATATAAAGCACTATTAATTTCCGTTTCTATCTCTAAAGTAGATGAAAATACTTCTTTAATTACAGTTCCTTTTTCTGCTCTTTTTTTGAATGATAAAACATCAATTTTTTGACTAGATTCATTTAAATGTACTATGTTATCTAAATCAATTTCTGAAAAGAACGAACTATAATTAATAGGATTTATATATATAACATCAAAGCCCATTTTATATAGCATTAATAAGAAATAAAAACTATGTCTATTAATAGCTCCATAATAAAAACATTTATTAGAAAATTCAGATGAAAAATCAAGTTTAGTTATATAAGTATAAGTAAATAAAAGCATTTTGACAATAAAGTTATCTCTAATACTTTCATTTTGAAATTTTTCTAAATTAATAGCTCTCTTTAATATATAATTAAAAGCATTTATAAATATGTCATTTAATGAACTATCAGAAAACATCTCTATATCTTTACTAGTAATATTATTTAAATCCATATGTTTTAATTCAGATTTTATATTATTAATAAAATTAAAATCTGCATTTATAAATATGTCATTATCAAATAATATAGAATGGGTTGAATCATCTTCTATATATTTATTTATTGTTGCTAAATAATCATTATATTCTTGTATATTATCTGTTCCTATATATGCTTCAAATATGGGTTGAAATTTGGTAGCAATACCTTTTCTCTCTATATTTGACTTCCATAGAATAAAAGGAAGTTTTCTTAATGATACTGCCATATATATCCTTTCTATTTATTTATTTTTATTGGTAGAGAACTTGCAAAACTTTCTAAATTAAGAGTTTGAACATAAACAGAACCAGTACCATAAAATTCATTAACTAAACCTTCACCTGTTCCCCATGAATTTATAATTCCATTATCTGTTCTTATATTGTAATTTAAACTAGCATCCCATGCTACTACATGATTATTGTCTACTATGAATTTTTCATTTTGTAAATCTATTTTTTCTATAGAACCAAAAGCACTTATCAACAACTTTCCATAACCAGAAGTCTCCATGATGAATATTCCACCAGTACCACCAAAAATTGCTTTCATAATACCTTGACTTTTTATCTTATAAGTCGCAGTGTTATCCATAGCTAAAAAAGCTCCATCATTTAGTCTATATTGCTTTTCTCCTAATTCTAATTCTACAATCTGCCCTGGAGTATTTGAAGCTATAGCTAAAATTCCATCCCCACTAGCTTTTGCTTCTGTCAAGAATACTGATTCATCTGATACTATAGACCGTCCTACAGCTGAAATAAATCCACCGATACCTTTAGATTGAGAATTACTTCTAGTATGTAACGTTACATTAGAAGTATGATAAATCATAGAACCTCTTTCTATGAAAACAGTATCACCTTTAGACATCTTTATTTTAGCAGCTGGATATTGCTGAGTTCTATCTATACTATATTGAGTCATTAAAAATACCTCTTATTTTAAATTTAAGTATTATAAATCTGAAACTTCTTTTATTATTCCACACACATTATATTTTTTCAAATCATAATACTCAATAGGAATATCTTTGTCTTTACATAATTGTAAAATATTTTTTAAATATTTTTTGTCAGCATTTTTGTTTAATAATATTCTATCTGGAACTCTTCTTAACAAAACTCTTGTAGTCTCACCTACTCCAGGTTTTATTTTATTTAAATCTTTTATATTATAATCTTTACCTATTTTCTTTACTTCATCTATACCCTTAAAATCTTCATTTAATTCTTCTTTTGATGGGTTAAAATGATTTAAATTAATATTATTAAAATGCTTTTCAACAGTATCTATAAATTGTTGAGAAACATCTAACTGTTCTTTGTCTTTGTAATAAACTGCACCATGCAATTCTTCATCTGTCATATTTTTTAATTTTACAGTTCTACTTATTAATCCACTCACTGTTGCATTTAAACAAGCACTAGGAATTAGAAAATCTTGTCTAGTTCCATACAATGAAGTAACTGAAGCTGGGTCACTTAATACTGCTAATTCTGAATCTATTTTTTCTATAATTTTTGAATCTATAACTCTATTGAGCTGCTTTAATGAATCCTTTAATACTTTATCAATTGCTCCTTTTCCTATCCACCCATCTACAAATTGAATGCTTTCTGGTGTATTAGATTTTAAAATCTCTTTCATAGCTTTTACATCAAAGCCTTTTCCTCTTATAATGGAAATGCTATAATGCTTTACTTCTATTTTATACTTATCTTCTAAATAATGTTTTATTAAGATACCTATTGGAGTGCCTGCTCTAGCTAATGATACTAAAGTAATTTCTCTACCATTTTTCCTTTGATAAATTTTTTCTGCTACTATAGCTACTGCATTTGCTGTATCTTCACTCAATTCATCTAATGAATCTTTATATATATTCATATATTCTTTTGTAGGTGAATATTCTAAAGGTAGCATTTCAGAATAATGAACTCCAGATTGATTTAATTTTTCTCTTTCTTTAGTGTCAAGGATAGGAACTCTACCCTCTATATTTTGAAGTAATATTGTGACATCTTCTGTTTTATAACTTGTATTTACTAATTTATCCATTGTTTCCTTTCAAATTTACAAAAAATATTTTGCTAGCTATATCTTTATATAACTGATTTTCTATTTTATGAGAAAAAATTGGATTTTCCTCTGTATTACTATCTGTAAAAATATAAATATGTTTATCAAAATCTTTATCTACATTATACAAATAAGTTTTTCTTTCTGATTCATTTCTGCTAGGAAAATCTGTTCTAAATCTTATTGGATATTTTTTATCTAAACTAGCAATAATGGGGCTCCTTGTACTTGCTCTAACTATAGCATTATATTTATTTGCTAATAATATTGGAATAAACATAAATTCCTCAGTACCTAAAAAAGATAAATCTATATTTTCTTCTTTGTCTATTTTAAATGAATTTATCAATTCAAAATAATTTTTCATTTCATCTATATTTTTTTGTACTCTTATATTATTACCTGAAAATACATTTTCA
>ERZ773061.1032-NODE-1032-length-10713-cov-10.098330_pt1 | contig 10713 bp, 6 predicted proteins | sample MGYA00580627_ERZ773061 | MGnify/ENA primary metagenome ERZ773061 (study PRJEB29015, sample SAMEA2738119) | human oral metagenome | biome: human oral; feature: human-associated habitat; material: saliva | place: China | collected 2223 ...
AGAAGTAAAACATGGCTTTTAAGAAAGATAATAAAGTAAAGAGTAATTTCAGCAAAATTACTATCGGACTGGCTTCACCAGAAGAAATCCTTGAGAATTCTTTTGGCGAAGTGACCAAGCCTGAAACCATAAACTATCGTACCTATAAACCAGAACGCGATGGTTTGTTCTGTGAACGTATCTTTGGTCCAACAAAGGACTATGAATGTGCTTGTGGGAAATACAAGCGTATTCGTTATAAAGGTATTGTTTGTGATCGTTGTGGTGTTGAAGTAACTGAGAAAAAGGTACGTCGTGAACGTGCTGGACATATAGAATTAGTTGTTCCTGTTGCCCATATTTGGTATTTCCGGAGCCTCCCAAATAAGATTGGCTACCTTTTAGGTATGCCAACGAAGAAGCTGGATGCTATTATTTACTACGAGAAGTATGTTGTCATCCAACCAGGTGTCGTAGAAGGGATGAAGAATGCTGACTCTGAAGAAGATTTGAATGGATCTCACAAGTTTGATCTTCTTTCTGAGGATGAATATTTGGATATTCTTGATAATAAGCTTCCAGAAGGTAATGATCGTTTAGATGATTCTGATCCGAAGAAGTTTATTGCTAAGATGGGAGCAGAGGCGGTCTATGATTTGCTTTCAAGCATTGATCTTGATCGTTTGGCTGGTGAGTTACGTGATCGTGCGACAACAGATTCAAGTCAACAGCGTAAGACCGAGGCTTTGAAGCGTCTACAGGTTGTAGAAGGCTTCCGCCAGTCAATTGGTGTAAACAAGCCAGAGTGGATGATTATGAAGATTATCCCAGTCACTCCACCAGAACTTCGTCCATTAGTCCCATTAGATGGTGGTCGTTTTGCAACTTCAGATCTCAATGACCTTTATCGTCGTGTTATCATTCGTAATAATCGTTTGAAGCGACTTATGGAGATTAAAGCTCCTGAGGTTATTCTTCGTAATGAGAAGCGTATGCTTCAAGAAGCTGTCGATTCTCTTTTCGATAATAGTCGAAAGTCATCAGCTGTTAAGAGTGAGAGTAATCGTCCATTGAAGTCTCTTTCTGACTCATTAAAGGGTAAGCAGGGACGTTTTCGTCAGAACCTGCTAGGTAAACGTGTCGACTATTCTGCACGTTCGGTAATTGTTGTCGGTCCTGAGTTGAAGATGGGTGAGTGCGGTCTCCCTAAGTTGATGGCCGCAGAGCTTTACAAGCCATTCATCATCCGTAAGCTTATTGAGCGCGGTATCGTGAAGACTGTAAAGAGTGCTAAGAAGATCGTAGATCGTCGTGAGCCTGTAATTTGGGATATCCTCGAGAATGTGATGAAGGGACACCCTGTAATGTTGAACCGTGCGCCGACACTTCACCGTTTGGGTATTCAGGCATTCCAGCCTAAACTCATTGAGGGTAAGGCTATTCAACTTCATCCATTGGCATGTACAGCGTTCAATGCAGACTTTGATGGTGACCAGATGGCTGTTCACCTCCCATTGAGTAATGAAGCTGTTCTGGAGACACAGATATTGATGCTACAGAGCCACAATATTTTAAATCCAGCAAATGGTGCGCCTATTACTGTCCCTTCACAAGATATGGTACTTGGTCTCTATTATATCACCAAAATTCGTCCAGGTGCTAAGGGTGAAGGCCTTTCTTTCTATGGAGCAGAAGAAGCAATCATAGCTTACAATGAGAAGAAGTGTGACCTTCATGCTCAAGTAAAGGTTGTTGTTGACGACCTTGTAGATGGTAAAATACAGAAGAGAATGGTTGAGACCTCTGTTGGTCGTGTTATCGTCAACCAGATTATCCCTACCGAGATAGGTTTCTTCAATGGTATTATCTCCAAGAAGTCTCTTCGTGGTCTTATTGCCGATGTTATTAAAGCTGTTGGTATGGCACGTGCTTGTGAGTTCCTCGATGGTATAAAGAACCTCGGTTATCATATGGCTTATGTTGCAGGTCTATCTTTTAACTTGGATGATATCATAGTCCCAGTAGAAAAGAAAGACATTGTAGGTAAGGGACAAGATGAGGTTGATCAGGTGAAGGCTAACTACGAAATGGGTTTCATCACCGATAAGGAACGTTACAATCAGGTGATTGATGCTTGGACACATGTTAACAATAACCTTAAGCAAAGTGTGATGAAGCATATGACAGAGGCAGACCAGGGATTCAATGCAGTATATATGATGCTTGACTCTGGTGCTCGTGGATCTGCTGATCAGATTGCTCAGCTTGCGGGTATGCGTGGTCTTATGGCTAAACCACAAAAAGCTGGAGCTGAAGGTGCACAGATTATTGAAAATCCAATTATTTCAAACTTTAAAGAAGGTATGTCGGTATTGGAGTACTTCATATCTTCTCACGGTGCTCGTAAAGGTTTGGCAGATACTGCCATGAAAACAGCCGATGCAGGATATTTGACTCGTCGACTTGTTGATGTTTCACATGATGTGATCATCACAGAGGAGGATTGTGGGTCTCTTCGTGGACTTGAGTGTCGTGCTTTGAAGAATGGTGATGAAACCATAGCAACTCTTTATGAGCGTATCTTGGGACGTGTCTCTGTTCACGATGTGATTAATCCTACAACTGGTGATATTATTGTTGCTGCTGGTGAGGAAATCACAGAGACTAAGGCTCAGGCTATAGAGAACTCTCCAATTGAGATGGTAGAGATTCGTTCTGTTCTAACTTGTGAAAGTAAGAAAGGTGTATGTAAGAAGTGCTATGGTCGTAACCTTGCCACGGCTCGTATGGTACAGATGGGTGAAGCTGTCGGTGTTATTGCAGCTCAGGCTATTGGTGAACCGGGAACTCAGCTTACTCTTCGTACGTTCCATGCTGGTGGTGTCGCAGGTAATGCTGCTGCTAATGCAACAATTACTGCAAAGAATGATGCTAAGATAGAGTTTGATGAGCTCCGTACAGTTCCGTTTGTTGATGACGACGATAAGGAATGTCAGATGGTTGTAAGCCGTTTGGCTGAAATTCGTTTCGTTGATCCAAATACAGGTATTGTTCTCCTTACAGATAATGTGCCTTATGGTAGTTCTCTTTACTTCAAGTCTGGTGACAAAGTGAAGAAGGGCGATGTAATTTGTAAGTGGGACCCATTCAATGCAGTTATTGTTAGTGAATATACTGGTACGCTTCGCTTACATGATGTTGTAGAAGGTGTTACTTATAAGGCTGAGACTGATGATGCAACAGGTCTTACAGAACGTATTATAACCGACTCTCGTGACAAGACCAAGGTTCCAACTGTTGATGTTGTTAAGGCTGGCGCAAAGAAAGGTGCAGATGGTCAATATGCAGCTGCTGATATTCTTGGCACTTACAACCTTCCTGTAGGTGGTCACTTAGAGCAGATTCTGCAGGATGGTGCAGAGATTAAGACTGGTATGACACTTGTTAAGATACCACGTTCTGTAGGTGGTGCTGGTGATATTACTGGTGGTCTTCCACGTGTTACCGAGCTCTTCGAAGCACGTAATCCATCTAACCCTGCTGTCGTTTCTGAGATTGATGGTGAGGTAACAATGGGTAAAGTTAAGCGTGGTAATCGTGAGATTATTATTACCTCTAAAACAGGTGAACAACGTAAATATCTAGTGAGTCTCTCGAAGCAGATTCTTGTACAGGAACATGATGCTGTGCGTGCTGGTACTCCGCTGTCTGATGGTATTATCACACCAGCTGACATCCTATCTATTATGGGACCTACCGCAGTACAAGAGTATATTGTAAATGAGGTTCAGGACGTTTACCGTCTACAGGGTGTGAAGATCAATGATAAGCACTTTGAGATTATCGTCCGCCAAATGATGCGTAAGGTTCGTATTGATGATCCTGGTGATACAACGTTCCTTGAGCAGGAGTTGATTGATAAGCTTGACTTCGCAGAAGAGAATGATCGTATCTGGGGTAAGAAGGTTGTTACTGACCCAGGTGATTCTGAGAACTGTTATAAGGGACAAATTCTTTCCGTGCGTAAGTTGCGTGATGAGAATTCAAGTCTTAAGCGTCGTGACCTTAAACTTGTTCAAGTACGTGATGCTGTTCAAGCAACAGCAACACAGATCCTTCAAGGTATTACGCGTGCAGCCCTCGGTACGAAGAGCTTCATGAGTGCAGCTTCTTTCCAGGAGACTACTAAGGTTCTCAATGAGGCTGCTATCCGTGGTAAGAGTGACAATCTTGAGGGTATGAAGGAGAACGTAATCTGCGGTCATCTTATCCCTGCAGGTACAGGTCTTCGCCAGTGGCAGAAGCTTGTTGTAGGTTCACAGGAAGAGCATGAGCGTATGGAAGCTAACAAAAAGAATGTCATAGACTATGCTAATCAAGAGGCAGCAGAAGTGACACAGGAGTAATTCTATCTTTCTATGCATATTAATAAAGAAGGGATTCACAGGCTTTGTGAATCCCTTCTTTTGCTATCTGTGGCTTAAGTAAGATTGTGATCATAGAAAAAACTTTAACTTAATGAACTTGGGTAGATGATGATAATATAGTATCTTTGCACCCATAGAAATAATGTTTTATCTAAATCTTATTAAACAAATGGACAATAATAATCAGAATCAAGAGGGACAACAGTTACAGATTGATCTCTCTCCAGAGATTGCTAAAGGCGTATATACAAACTTCCAGATAATATCTCACTCTAGTTCAGAGTTTGTATTAGATTTTGCAACACTACTTCCAGGAGTTCCAAAGGCAACTGTGACAAGTCGTGTTATCATAGCTCCAGAACATGCACTGCGCCTTCTTGCTGCTTTGCAGGATAACGTAGTACGCTATGAGAAAGAGTTTGGTAAGATTGATCGCCATGATCCTAATCAGGAGCCACGTACTATTGCTCCTTTTGGGAATGGTGGAGTAGATGCATAAGGCAGCTACAATAAAGGATTATGAAGGGGATGTGTCAAAATAGACACATCCCCTTTTTTGTTGAAACACTTGACCATTTTTGTCGAAACAGTCAACTCTTTTGGAAAATCAGTCGACTGTTTTTATGAAAACTGTTGCCCTTCTTTCGGACAGAGTAAGCTTTAAGAAATAAAAAGAGGGTAGTGTCCTAAAAAGTGTGTAAGTCCTCTCTTTTATGCCAAAACTTAGAGGTTTTGTTTTTGGAACAATGAGCAGCACATACCTGATTCCTTAACAACAATCATCGGGTAATTTATTGATTGTATATTGAAAGTTGATAAACTGTTCTGCGTGATAATCTTTAACCAGTTATAGTTATTATGGCTTTGATAGGTGGAGAGTCTCATTAGATTAAAATAAAAACCATTGTGCATACCTATTATAGAGGTTGCGCAATGGTTTTATTAGTTGGTTGGATAATGAATCTTGTTACATATTCATTGCAGACAATTCCCTTTCAGGCATAGGTAGCCATTTTATCTTGCGGTTTTGCCAGGTCGTGGCAATAGTACCTTGCTCTAATCCTCGGCGTATATCTGCGGTACGTTCTCCTCGGAATGCAAGGAATATACGACGAAGATCTGCAATGTCATTGAGGGAAGGGGCTGTAGTTAATTGGCTACTGCTATCATATTGGCTGATAACAGTGTTTACTTCATTTAGTGCATTACCTGTTATTAATCCTCTTATGATGAGTTCAGCTTTGATGAGATGTATCTCATCTATATCCGTCAAGACCAATGCTCCCTTTCTGGTAAGTGCTGCGGCATAGATGTTGTAACGGTTTGGATTCTGCTTGTCAACGCTTGCGTGCTTCAACGGAAGAGCCTTGATCATAGCTGAAGAAGTACGTGCTGCTTCCAAAGATGGGCTGACTTGCACGTTTCGTGCATTTGGTCCAATAGCACTATAAAGCGGATTGTCTCCACCATCATTACCATATATTACCTCAATGTTCCCATTACTATTGTTTATAGCCTTGTCGATTAGCGTTGCTGCCCGGCTGTAATCTCCTTGGTGCATAGATAATTTAAGTTCGTAAGTCATTATCTGTCGGTAGGCAGCATCGCGGTCTATCCCATTGAATCCTTGCATAACAGTTGATGTGATAGCCTTTGCTGCAGCCTCATAGTGTTCGTTAGCTTGGGTATATAAGTCCTGTCTTGATAAAAGAGCTTTGTTTATGATTACTCCTCCATCCCCAGTTTCTGGTGTAGAAGAGAATGTCTCAGTAAGCAATTGAAGTGCATATCCTGCATGCAGATGCCCCATGTACTGTCCGTACATCTTAGATATTTCCGTCTGAGCATTCCCTGTTGGGATCTTTTCAGCTACTTCAATAAGTTCTTTGCTACGTGCATAATAGTTTTGTAACTGGTCCCAAAGCCCGTCTTGTGTCCCTGATCTGGGTGTAACGTTGTCATTAACGATTTGTCGGTATAGCAACGTATTAGGGATAGCTCCTTCTGTAAGTTCATCTACTGTTGTGCCTAAGGCTAGGAAAACTCCAGCTGCAGCAGTCCCTTGTAACGTCCTGACGTTAGCAACTAATGGTCCATCACTTAGTTTATTTGACTGAACATTGGCAATCATTGTCGCCTTATTCAGTTGCTCTCTTGTTACCGTGTTACTTGGTGTCTCAGCATTTTCAACCCATGAGTCGCAACTCGTAAGACATGTTGATAGAGCGAGTATAGCAAATATTGTTTTCTTTATCATGTTCATTCTCTGTGTGATTATAATGTGAAACTAAGTGTTGCTGTGTACGTACGAGGGTGAGGAGCATTCGTTATATCACGTGATAAGCTACCAATACCTCTCTGTCTTCTGGTCCCACCATTGCTCTCAACCTGCGGATCAGCACCCGGATAGTTAGTGATGACAAAGACATTTTGAATTGCAAATGAGAACCTCATACCGTTAACTACATTCTGTGTCCACTTACGTGCCAATGTAGATAAGTCATAGCCAAGGTACAGAGTTGACAGACGAAGGAAGTCAGCCTTTTCTATATAGTTAGCTCTGAATCGTGCGCTCTTTGCCAACTCATCAGCAATCTGGTTGTATTCTGGTGTACCGACAGTGGCATTTGCCAGTGCCTGTAGCTGCTCATTACGTTTCTTAAGGTTGTCACCTAATCCCGATACATTGTAGAAACTCTGGTTATAGATAGATGCTCCCAATGCATAGTTCCACTTAGTACCGAGTGTAAAGTTCTTAAATAACTTGAGATTGAATCCGAAAGCTCCGTTTACAGCAGGGAAAGGCTTACCAAGATAGGCATAGTCACTACTCTCTATGGCACCAATTTTCGTATTATAGCTACCATCTCGGTTGAAAGATGGACCATCTACTGTGTGGTAATAGAATGCATAAACAGGGTAACCTTCTTTGATGACGTTAGGATAATTGGTGATATCTCTACCTCCAGTGTTTGTTACTTTGTTAGTTTGATAGTTCAAATTGGCATAAACATCCAAAGAATGGCGATCGCCCTGACGCCATAACGTACCATTGTAGTTAAGCTCCAATCCATAACCTCTTACCTTACCAATGTTGTTGGGCATGCTTCCTATCCATCCATCACTTGATAATAGGTCCTCATAGATGATAGCATCTGTGGTGTATTGAGCATAAAGGGTGAGAGAAAGTGTATGGTTATTCTTGATAGTCCAGTCTGAACCGAACTCTATTTCCCGCATACGTTCTGGCTTGATGTTTGGGTTTCCTTTGTATTGTGGATGTACAATAGGACCGTAGGCAGAGACTCCATCCATGACATATGAGGTGCGTGCATCAGTAGGATAGGGCAGTCTTCCGCTTTCTCCGTAAGCCAAACGGAACTTCTGATTCTTCAGATTGTATGATACACTCATAGAAGGATAGTAGATACTGGCCACATTACTACCGATGAGGTTGGAAGCATCGCGCCTTAACCCAGCATTGATGAAGAGCCGATTGTCATAGTTTAGGAATGCTTCTCCATAGAGACCCCACGTGCGTTGTTCGAAGGTTGACTCTGTTACAGTTCGTTCTGTGGCTGCTGCAATATTATCAACATCGCTTCTGAAGTGTGATGCTGATATACTGTTCATATCCTCTTTTTGCTGTACAATCTGCGAAAGGAGAGTTGCTGTAAGGTCTAACTTATCAGCAAGGTGGAACTTCCGAGAAGCTTTTATATCCCAGTTCAGGTTTGAATTGCGCCGATTACTAATGCTTTTAGCCCCCTCGTTGTTGTTCCCTAGTAGGTAGCCGTAAGGTAAACGATAAGTTCCTTCTGTATGATTTACATCTACCCCAAACAAGGATTCTAACTTTACGTCTCCTGGAAGAATGTAACTTAGGCGGAGGTTACCGATGAAACGGTCATTGTTATAGATCCAACTCTGTGCTCTCCATGTACTTTCTTCTACATAAGGCCATGGCGTCTGATTGATCATCATGTTCCAAATCGCATCGTATCGGCCCATTGCAGTTTGCGGAAGACTAATATTTCCGTGGATATAAGATGCAGTTGCTCCCAAAGTGAAGCGGTTCGAACGAAGGTCATAAGCCAACTTCGCACTATGTCTCTGGTCCTTATTCCCTGGCACAATCCCTGCAATGTCATTGAGGTTATAGGAGAAGAAGAGGTTCTGGTTACCCTGGAAGGCTTTTGAAACAGATGTGTAGAGTGATTTCTGCCAGCCCGTTTGAAAGAAGTTATTCAGTGCATCATTGTTCACAAATTGGTCATATTTACGAGCTAAGGTCGATGCACCAAGTGTCATCTTTACAAGTATGTCTGCCTTTTTATTCTCTGGATTGCTTGTTTTTCCACGCTTTGTGGTGATGATGATCACACCGTTTGCCGCTTCAGCACCATAGCTTGCAGCAGCTGACGGACCCTTGATAACATCAATACTTGCTATGTCATCAATTGTTAGGTCGTTCAGAGCGCTGAGAGCATCTTGTGAACTATTGATGTCTGAGACGTGTGTATTATTGAATTTTACACCATCTACGTATATTATAGGGTCGCGTTCCATACTCATTGTAGCACCGCTACGCATGTTGAAACGGATAGGCATACCCACTTTTCCATTACTTTGGTACATCTGTACACCACCGACTTTGCCATCTAAGATATCACTGAGAGAGTTGGTATGTGATTCTTTTGATAAGTTACTAAGGTCTATATGATCAACTTTACTACCCAATGCCTTCTGACTTCGTGCACTGGAGATACTTGCGGTAACCAATACTTCTTGAAGATCGGCACCTGGTATAAGACTTATTGTAGACTGATTCTGTAGGTTTTGTGCCTTGATGTTTTGAGGTTTGAAGCCTACATAACTAATGCTTAAAACCTGATCATCGTTATTATTCACAGTGAAGTACCCTTCTTCATCTGTTACATCTTGTACTCCTTTGGGCCCTTTGATGATGGCGCCGATGATTGGTTCACCTGTGTCTTGGTTGATAACACGCACTTTATGCATAGTCTGTGCGTTCAGACTGATGGATGAGGCAATGAATAGCAGTGCTATTCCTCTTTTAAAATGTTGTCTCATATAAAAGCTTTTTGTTTTTGTTATTATCCTTTTTTATATGTTAGTGAAGAGACCTTAGTACCCTCTAAGCTCCCGGTTTGTTATTTGGTCGTGCAAAGATACAATAGTAAATGAAATGGTACAATACCAAAAAGTAATGATTTAATTTGTATTTTGATAAGAGTAACCTCAAAGTATATACTTGGTTTTATAATTCCTCTGAAGAATAAAAACATATCATCTTTGTCTAATTCTGCTTTTATTTTTGGCGGATGTCCGTGAAAAAGTGTACTTTTGTTGTAGTGGTGAGCATTGTAATTATCCTCTATAAGGATGTCAATGGCAGAGATTGAACGTAAGAAAGTATCTTTGTTATCGTATCACCTTATATATAATTATAGAGAAAAGGATAATAAAGTAAATAATACAATAGCATTATGTGGAAAGTATATGCTTTTCTATCTGCATTCTTTGCTGCGTTAACAGCAATCTGTGCAAAGATTGGTGTCAAGGATATCAACTCTAATCTTGCAACGGCAGTCCGTACAACAATCATCCTATTTCTTACATGGGGGATTGTTCTTTTTGGTTCTCATCTATGTGAAATAAAGACGATTAGTCGTAATACATGGCTTTTCTTGATATTATCTGGCCTATCAACAGGCTTGTCGTGGTTGTTTTATTTTAAAGCGATACAGACAGGAAGTGTGTCCCGTGTGGCTCCTATTGATAAACTGAGCGTTGTCATCACGATTCTTCTTACATTCTTTTTTCTTCATGAACAGCCCTCATTTAAAGTTATTGTTGGTGCTTTGCTTGTTACATCAGGGAGTATTCTTATGATATTAGATTAGGAGGATACACCGTATTTCTGTGGTTCTGATAACTCGCTAAGGGTGGGCTCAATTTGTGTTTACACTGATGCTTTAGCATATATTTCTCCTTGTGATGTAAGATAATTTCATATTCGCATTTTAATATACGCCCTTTTGCATTCTAAAAGGGCATGTTTTACATTGCAAAAGATGCCCTTTTACATCGTAAAAGGTGCCCTTTTGTATGGTAAAAGGGCGTCTTTTACTTTGCTCTTTGTAACTACCTGATAGTCTAAGTGTTACAAATCCCATTTTTAAGGCTTATTAGATCGTAAAGAATAGATAGGCTCTTGTTTTTTGTAAGATTAACGTGAGTTCGACGAATTATAAGTGTCTATAAATTTGGTGATTAGCGAAAT
>ERZ773061.1041-NODE-1041-length-10670-cov-3.495431_pt1 | contig 10670 bp, 10 predicted proteins | sample MGYA00580627_ERZ773061 | MGnify/ENA primary metagenome ERZ773061 (study PRJEB29015, sample SAMEA2738119) | human oral metagenome | biome: human oral; feature: human-associated habitat; material: saliva | place: China | collected 2223 ...
TCCAATTCGGGCATCAAATAGATCAGTTATTGAATACGGTAACGACTAAAGGACCACAAATTATTCAAAATCTTGTTTCGGGTATCACGTCACAAATTCCAGCGCTTATCGCTTCCGGTGCGGACTTAATCGCAAAACTGGCGCAAACATTCGCGACAATGTTTCCGGTTATTGTAAATGCTGGAATTCAGCTTATTGCTAGCTTAGTGCAAGGAGTGGGGCAAAACGCCGGCTCTTTAATATCTTCAGCGATAACGATTATCGGAACGCTTGTAAATACGTTGCTATCAGCATTACCGCAATTACTTTCTATCGGTATGCAATTACTGGTAAACGTGACACAAGGTATTTTGCAAAATATCCCGCAATTACTTTCAACAGCTCAACAAATTGTGACGAACTTTATCAATAACTTGCAAGCGAATTTCCCTCAAATTTTAGAACAAGGAATTCAAATCTTGATGAATGTCGTAAATGGTATTGTCCAAGCGTTACCAACGATCATCCAAATTGCAACGCAAGTCATTGTCGGATTTATTCAGACGATCCTTGCCAACTTACCGGCTATCTTACAAGGTGGTATTCAGTTGATCGTGACGCTCGTACAAGGGCTTATCAACGCATTACCACAGATCGCTCAATCTGGTATGCAGATTATCGGTCAGCTTATCATGGGACTTGCTCAAGCATTGCCTCAACTCGCAATGGCCGGCTTGCAATTGATCGTCCAACTTGCAACGTCTATCATAACCGGCTTGCCTAACATCGTAAGCGCTGCTTGGGAGATTATCAAGGGATTCGGTGGAGCATTGCTCGAATTTATTCCGAACGCTCTCAAGGGTGTTGCGGACGCGATCGGTAACTTCTTCGGTGGGATCTGGGATTGGATCTCCGGCAAGTCCGAAGAAGGCGGAGCGAAAGTAGAAGCAACGATCGGAGCGACAGCGGATCATATTTCGAACAAGAGCTCGGAAACGACTGCAAAAGTAAGCTCGGACGCAACAACCGCGAATACAACCGTCAGCACGAATTATCAACAAATGCAAGCGAACGTCAGCACGTCAACGAATACAATGACCGCGGACGTATCGAATAACATGATGAACCTTGCGAATAGCACAATGTCAACCACGACTACTATGCAGCAAGGCGTGTCAACGAATTTTGGTATGATGAACGCTGACGGCACAATGAACACGCAACAGCTTGTTGCAAATGCGGACGCGTCCTTCAACCAAATGAACGCAAACGCGTTGGCTCAAACGAGCCAAATGAGCTCAGGCGTTACAAGCAACATCAACCAATTGAATGTTCACTCAACTAACGAGTTGAATCAGTTGATGAACAACGCGAACGCGAGCACAGCGGGAGTCAATACAGCCGCAACCACGAACGCTCAACTTGCGAATTCGGGAGTAGTAAGCAACTTCCAACAAATGCAAGCGGGGGCGACAAGCGCTACAAATACGATGGCGAACAATGCACAAGCTGACTTTGCCAAAGTAACGCAACAAGCGCAACAATCAAGCGCGCAATTGTCGCAAACCGTCACCACTAATTATAACCAAATGAAGACGGCCGTCACTACCTCAATGAATGCGACGGCTCAAGCGGTAATAACGGGGCTTTCGAAGATCTGGCAAGCAACAGCGCAAGCCGGCAAGCAATTAGTGACAGCATTTACTCAATCGTTTAAAGGCGTGTCGGACGCTGCAAAACAAGGAATGAACGCGGTCGTTTCTGCTATGAGCTCCGGTCTCAATAAGGCCGTGAGCCTTGCGCAATCGGCCGGATCGAGCATTGTTTCGACGTTTAGTCAGTTGGCCGGGTCGCTTTCGTCTGTTGGTTTTAATGCTGGAGTCGGACTTTTTAACGGTCTTGCTTCTATGGCCGGATCGCTTTATAGCCTTGCTTATAGTATTGCTTCGAATATCGCGTCGATCATGCGTTCTGCTCTTGATATCCACTCACCATCGCGTGTAATGAAAAAAATCGGTGGATTTACGGGCGAAGGTATGTATATCGGTATGCGTGACTGGGTATCAGATATCAACGATATGGCTCGTCAGTATGCCCAAGCAATCACGGAACAAGATTATCAAACCAACAGCACAATGACGACAAGCGCGAGTGTGACAAGCTCGGGAGTTCGTTCATCACTCGAAGACTTGAGCGACGAAGTGAAAAACTCACAACTCGCGGATCAAAAATTCGAGGTACACAACGAAATTGTCGGTGATAAGATCTATACCACAGTCAAAGAAAAGGACGCCCGCAAAAAGGCGTTAGATGAATATTTCGCGTAAGGGGGTGAAACATGGACTTATTGATTGAAAAAGACGGCCAAAGTCGGAAACTATCCGAGCTTGGCTTATATAATATCGCGGTCGATGATTCGTCCCCGACCGTGGATATTTCAACGCGTACCGTAAAAGGACGCAATGGCCGGATCTTCGACGGCCTAATATACGCCGAAAAGGTGATCGAAGTAAGAGCGAGGCTTTCCGTCCCAACGATGGAAGCCTTTTTTGATAAAAAGGACGAGCTGACACGATACATTTTGGGAGAGGATAGCTTTTACATTACCAAAATGTACCCGCAACGTAACGAATTATACGAATTCGAGACAGCGGGCCAAACAACGGGAGAGCTTGAGATCTCGAATATTCCACATAAGCCTTGGCGCTATCACTACAAAGTGGCCGGAAACGAGCGGATCAACTATGAATTCGTCGGTAAGTCATCCGCGGGATTGAAATATAATATTTCGTTCTCGTTCGTAACGGTGGAGCTTCCTTTTGGGGAAACAGTACCAAAGGATCTCACGCTTACAACGAATACGTTTGATTATGCGGGAACGGCACAGTTGAGCCAACTCGAAGTCCCGTTTGTCGTTGAATTGACCGCAAGTGCTGACAATACCGACTTTTTTGTTGAAATTGACGGCCGTCGGTTTACTTACCGACACGTAGAAACGCCGATCCGATCTGGGCAGAAGTTACTCTTGCGTGGGATTGAAACGGTGCTAGTGTCCGGGACGAATGAAACGAACGTCAACAATCGGACCAATTTCGAATATTTCGTGATTCGTCCAAAAATCAACAAAAAAATACCTTGGTTTACGAATTTTAGAGGCACGATCAAGATCCTCGGATTCAAGGAATTATACAAGTAGAGTAGAAAGGAGGAAAAATGCTTACTTTTTACGATGAAAAAGGTAACGGGTACGGCGCGCAAGTCGAATTCACCACAAAAAACGCGGTGAATGGCGAGCGTTCCGTTTCCGGGACCATCCTTTCGAATGACAAAGTATTATCAAGGATTGATCGTGGATGGTCGTTTGACTGGGATGGCGAAACGTACAAGATCATTTATGCGAAGCCCAAGGACGAAGGCCGGAGCTTGTCCGTATCGTTCGACGCAGTTCACCAATTCTTCTATGATTTCGATCATTCCAATTGCTATCAAGTCTTTAATGGCTCGAATCGCTTCGAAGTCTATATCGAGGCTATTTTCAAAAATAGCGGTTATCGGTACGTCATCGAAGCGGAAGCGAAAGCAATCCGGAAAGAAAATTTCGGGAACGCGAAACGTCTTTCCATGTTTAAAGACATTATCAAGGCAGCGGGGCTCGAGTTCTCGGTGACTGGGAAAGTCGTCCGGATCGTGAAGAAAGTCGGGACGGATCTCTCGACAGTCGTTCGGAAGAATTTTAACATGAACGAGCTCACACTCGAAAAGAATATCGGAGCTTTTATCACTTACAAAAAAGGCTTCGGAGCTTGGAAGAACGAAGAAAATCACGACGCGGGACGGTATGAAACAGAATACGAAAGCCCACTTGCTCGTATCTATGGCCGTATCGAAGGCGAGCCGGTCAGCGATGAACGGTACAAAGAGACCGGTAAGTTATTAGAACGTCTCAAGCACGACGTGGACAACTCGTACTCTATTTCGGTTCAACTCGAAATGGAAGACTTGACACGGGCCGGCTACAAGTACACACAGCCTCGAGCCGGTGACTATATCATGGCTATTAATGAGACGATCGGATTCCGTGAGAAGATCCGTATCGTGTCTTATGAGAGCCATTATGACGTGACGGGCCGGTTATTATCTCATAAGGTAACGTGTAACGATATCGGCACAGTCCAGAAGGCTATCTCGTCCGAAGGCTCGATTATGCGAAGCGTGGGGCAAAGTAAGGAATACGCAGAAAGCGCCCTTGCTATTGCCACAAAAGCCCTCGTCAGCGCAGATGGAAAGACCACGACTTACTATGGAGCGGAGAAGCCTCGGGATCAACCACAGGGCACGTTACATCGTGGAGATCTGTTATATCTGACCGTCGGAGAAGAGACCGAGCTGTACTTTTGGAACGGTTCGGAGTGGGAGCTCAAACATTTAAAATTCGACAGCTCGAAGCTCGAGAAAATGTTTGCGGATTCCAAGGCCACGACTGACAAGGCCATCGCAGAAGCTAACAAGCGAGCAGAAGAAGCTCTCAAAAAAGCCGGAACATTGCCGGACACAACCAAGTTATCAGACCAGATCAAGCAGCAGATTTTATCGAGTCAAGACTTGACGCAAAAAGTCACGGAAAGCCTTAACCAGACAGACAGCGGGGTTATTTATAACAAGATTTACCAAAATATCAGTCAAGAATTTACGAGCAAGGTAGAGGGTGATTATCTAATACAACACTCAAGACAAATCAACAAAGAGTTAGATGGCATGACTGACAAAATCTCAAGGCAAACCGTAGAGTTTAACAAGCTGACTGAAACCAACAAACTCTACGAGCGTATCATCGGCACATCCGAGACAGACGCACCAGACAAGCTATCACGCTTGGTAATGTCTAGCGAAATCTTCCAGACAGAAGTTGGCAAATATGTCACAGACGATAACAATTTGATTGTCGATTCAGAGACAATGGATAAGAATACGCTTGTTAATCCACAACAAGGTATTGATATTTCTGTAAACGACGGAGTATTCACCATCAAGGCACAAGGGTTAACATCTTATAACTGGTCAGGTTTCACGCTTCCGATTTATGTCCGAAAAATCTATAAGGGTGAAACGTATTCCCTCGGTTTTAAGTACCGTATCCGTGGAACACTGGATAATGATTTCAACGTCATTATTAAAAACCACATCTTGAATCGCGCAGCATTTACAGCAACAGCCGGAACCTCGAATAGTCCTGTTTCTGACGACTGGAAAGAATTTCAAGGGACATTCTACATGTCATCTGACTTTGAATTTGGAAATCATAGAAACTTTCCGTTCTACGCATATATTTCAAAAAATGGTTGGGTAGAAATTAAGGAAATTATCCTTGTTCGAGGTTCGAACACAGGCCCTTATAAGCCTAGTCAATTCGACGACGCTTATCGATCAGTCGAAGCTGTCAAAACGCAAGTTACACAGCTTGCTGGCTCGTGGGCAGTCAGAAACCTTAATGGCAATGGTGACGTGCTCAACTCAATCAACTTGCTTGCGAATGGCACAAACCGAATAGATGGACGGCTAACGCACATCACGGGACAGACATTAATCGATAATGCAGTTATCCGGGATAGCATGATCGAGAAGGTATCCGCTAACAAGCTAACCGCCGGGACTATCGACGCCCGCGAAGTGAACCTAGTCAATCTAAATGCTAAAAGCGTTACATCGGGAACGTTTAAAGGATTGACGTTTGAAGGCGGGATCATTCGAGGTAACAATGGGAATACTATTATTGATTTAAACAACAATATCACGACATACAATGGTACGGCAGTTATTAAGTTCATGTCCCCTCACAATTTACTAGAATTTAACTCGGGTGGACGAAAGGCTTTTCTAGCCCCGACAATTTCAGCGGGAACAAATAATGCAGCGTTTGCTTTTGGAGTAAATGACAGAGAAGAAGGAAACCCTAATAAAAATTTTGTCGGATTTAAAATTTTTAACAGCTACGGGAATCGGCGGATTTATATGATCGGTGATATCCATATTGTTAAAGATTCAGTCAGAGAAGACGCTCCATCTGTATCACTAGCTACTTTGTTCGACTTAATAGATAAAAATTTCAAAGGGATTGAGGATCATTTAAAGAAGAATAATCTAGGTGCACCCGGCTATTATAGAACAAATTTATTATAGGCCCGATATTTAGAAAGGACAACATGAACACAGTCAATAAAATTGTAAATGATATTGCGCAGAAACTCGCAAACGCAATCGTAGAGGCTACAAATTACAAGGTCTTATACGAGGAAGCACAAGAGAATCTAGCAGAAACGCAAGCACAGCTTGAACAAGCACAAGCACGACTAAACGAAGTAAGCCAAACCCTCGAGGCAGACGAGGCATTGAAAGAGCTATTCGATGAAGTAGCACAAACACAACACAAGGGAGAATAATCTATATGACATTTAAAGTAGTAAATAAATACCATGACAACAACCGGACTTTCGTCGCAATCCGTCAAGAGTCGCCATATACCGCGTTCGATCGCGTCTTAATTGGTGATCGGTACGACGAATCAGACGAGGCATTGATCCAAGCGGTATTGGGGCAAATTGCGACAGAATTCAACCCAGCGGACGGGATGAAGAAATTGCAAGAAGACTTACACGTCCAAGCAGAAGAATACGAAGCTAAACTTGCGAAGAAGGACGAAGCGATCCAAAAAGTGAAAGACGTCGCCGAATGGAGCGTTCTTGCTCGAGTGACTGACGTTGATCGTCCACTTGATCCGACAGTTTTCAAGCGTGGTCTTGAATTGGTGGATCTTGGTAAAACTGGCACAACCTATCCGGCACAAGCGATCTTTGCGCTCGAAGATCCAAACCATACCGAGAAATTCAGCGAAGGTAAGCGCGTCATGATCCAAGTAACTGAACCGTTTACTTACCAAGGCGAAACGCTTGAACAATTGGAATCATTGTACCAAAACGGGAAGATTGGAATTTGGAAATGGACAGAGCCGAAGCAACCGCAAGCGTCTGGCGATCTTGAAACGCAACCCATCCAGTAAGGAGGGGTGATCGATGGATCAAAAACCAGACGGAATTTTTGGGATTATCGAAATAGTCCGTGATTTCTACGATCACGGGATCGATGAACACATGATCGTGTTTGTCTTGATGGTCGTCGTCGCTTTAGATATCATTTTAGGGGTATCCAGAGCGTGGGCATATCATGAGTTCTCAAGCCACAAGTGGCGGAAAGGGCTAGTCAGTCACACAGCAATGATTTTAATTACAGCCATTGGCTATCCGTTCGCGCTATACATGAATCTTGGACCCGTAGTTGATGCCTTCATTGTCGCAATGATGGCAGCATACGGATCAAGTATTTTGGCTAGTCTTTCGGCACTAGGGGTAGAAATTCCCGGACTAGATCGCTTCGTTAAACAAAATATCGATCGTGAAAAATTCCAACTCAAAGAAGGCTTGGAAGAGCCAAAGAAATTATTAAAAAAGAAAGAAGACAAATAACATGGATCAAATCACAAGCATTATTACATCATCAGCGATGAGCATTTTAGTAGTATTGACTGGGATCATTGTCCAAGCGCTAAAGAAATACTTACTCATGCGTGGGGGCAAGAAGGCGATTGAGATCGTGGAGATCTTGGCAAAAAACGCTGTACGGGCCACAGAGCAAGTTGCTGACAAGTTGGATATCCACGGAAAAGATAAACTCGAGCACGCCAAAACGAGCTTGATCGAGGGCCTTGATTCTCAAAATATCCACTTGACGAATGAAGAGTTAAATACCTTTATCGAGGCAGCCGTTAAAGCTGCTAACGACGAGTGGAAAAAATAGGAGATAGACAATGAGTGTACAACAATCTACTGTAAATTGGTTTATTAATCGTCGCGGTTTGCTTACCTATTCAATGCTTGGAAGTCGTAACGGGGCAGACGGCACGGCAGATTGTTCCGGCTCAATCTCGCAAGCGCTGAAAGAAGCCGGAATCGGAATCGTAGGCCTACCATCAACCGTTACACTTGGACAGCAACTCGCAAACAATGGCTTCTATCGTGTGAGCCGTAACGAAGACTGGGACGCTGAAACAGGCGATATCGTCTTGATGAGTTGGGGCGCTGATATGTCAACATCGGGTGGCGCTGGCGGCCACGTCGGTGTGATGATTGATAGCGTCTATTTTATTTCTTGCGACTATTCAACACAAGGGGCAGTTGGACAAGCTATTAATACTTATCCGTGGAATGATTACTATAACTGGAACAATCCAGCTTATATTGAGGTATGGCGGTACGCTAACACAGCCCCACAAACAGCAAACCAAGCAAACACAGCAGTAAAACCACAAGAAAAGGCTTATTACCAAGCAAACGAGGTAAAGTATATTCATGGGATCTGGCAAATCAAATGTGATTATCTCGCGCCCGTTGGCTTCGATTGGCTCGAAAACGGTATTCCCGTCTCTATGGTAAACTGGGTCGATAAGGACGGCAACAACTTACCGGATGGAGCAGATCAAGACTTCAAATCCGGTATGTACTTTAGCTTCGAGCTCGATGAAGTCAATATCGCTGACACTGGTAAAGGTGGGTATTACGGCGGGTATTACTGGCGCTTATTTGAGTTCGGGCAATTCGGCCCTATCTGGCTGTCGTGCTGGGACAAGGACGATCTAGTAAATTATTACGAGTGAGGGGGTGATTGAATGAATCGCTCAAACTCTACAAATTTAAGGCAGATCGAGGGAGGGCGGATCGTCAAACAAGGCGATTCGGCTTCCCTTTTTGGTTTTGAATTGCTAGATGAGTATTGGAAGCCGGTCGAGCTCGAGGGCGAAAATGCGACAATCACGCTCGCGTCGCCTAAAGGTAAGGCCGTTTTCAATGGCGTCGTCACTAATTCAAAAGTTATGTTTCGAATTTCGAAAGTCCTTCCAGTCGAGAGCTATCTTGTCGAGGTGTCATGCGGTGGGTACGTCTTCCCAAGCGATCAAAACGTTCGAGTTGACGTGATTCAATCCGCGGACGAATACACAAGCGAGCAAGTTCTCGCGCTCGTCAAGAATGACGTTAAGGAAGAGATCGGAAAGTTTATCGAAGCGCACAAAGAGAGTGGGATCGTGGAAGAATTCCCGAATCTGACAACTTTGTACAATTTAGCTAAAATCTAAAAGGAGAAAAGAATGAGCTTAAATACAGAAAAACTCACACAATTCGCGCAAGCAGTCGGAACAGATATTAAAGATATCAAGACACAACTTGCGAATAAAGCGGAAAAGAGCGAGATCGGGCAAGGTGGGATCACACAACAACAACTTGATACCGCGATTCAAGGCGTGAAAACAGCAATTCTGGGCGAAGGCGTTCCAGAAGAGCTTGATACTTTGAAGGAGATCGCAGAGAAGATCCAAGCGGGCGGAAGCTCGGATAGTGCGATCGTGTCTAAAATGACAGAGCTCGGGCAAAAATTCACAGATCTCGAGGGGACTGACTTCGTACAGATTTATACCACAGCTAAAAATAGTCTCTAAAAAGGAGGCGCTAGATGGATAAATTAAAACAAGCAATCCAACAGATCGGGCGTGATATTGGAGATATTGAGAGTAAGCAAGCGTCAGCGTTGACGACCGCGAGAGCCTATCAGCTCTTTCCGACGTATGCGACGCTTCAAAATCAGATGACAACCAACATCAAGGACAAGCATTTAGAGCTCGGACTTGACGCGTTGATTGATACCAAGCTCGCGAATGGTGGCGATCCGTTCATTACCAAATCGAAACTTCCAGACGTGACGCAGCTTGCTACAAAGAAGGATCTCGAGGCTATCAACCAAAGATCAGACACTCCGACGAATCAAAACGTCGCGACAGAGCTCAAGGGCCAAGGCTTCCCGTACAATCTGAATGCGGAGATCGGGACGACGTACATCGACACGACCGCGAAGAACGGAGCGGTAAAATGGATCAAAAAGACCGCGGGGACTGGGCAAAATGCTTGGGTTATCCTTGCCGGCGACACGGGACAAGTACGAGCAAGGAATATAAATTCCACTCTCGGTGCGTCATTTATGGAATTCAGACGTATTAACTCAACGGTGGAGATCAACTTCGGGGGTTTGAGCTGGGGTTGGTTTGGTATCAAGAGACGAGGCGCACCCGGGTACGTTCCGCAAGGTTCTGACCGTGAGCGTAACGTGGTTATCTTAAACCTTAACGGTATTCCGGTAGGGTTTCGTCCGCTTGGATCTAAAATCGGCATGATTACCAATGACAAGGGAATCCGTCTTGGCACTTGGTATCTAGGCGGGTCGGGTGACGGAAACCAATTCCGTTTACAATTTGACGACCCCGTCCCAACAGATCGGGATATCGGAGATATTCGCTTCTCAAGCGTGGTATATGTCACAAATGACCCGTGGCCGGAAACTTTATAATTTTATTAAACATATAAGACACACACCCTCCCAATTCGGGAGGGCTTTTTTTGTTGCCTTTTTTTGTGCTTATAACGGCAATTATCGAGATTGTCTATTATAACGGACAAAATAAAAAAAGCCCTCGGGCTCGTTCTCTCAATTATGCGGGCAATGAATACGATTTTGAATACGTCTTTTTTCAATCGATGAAAATTAACTAAAATGATTTTAGATCAATAATGGTTATTTATCAACGTTTCGACTAT
>ERZ773061.1042-NODE-1042-length-10663-cov-5.337764_pt1 | contig 10663 bp, 5 predicted proteins | sample MGYA00580627_ERZ773061 | MGnify/ENA primary metagenome ERZ773061 (study PRJEB29015, sample SAMEA2738119) | human oral metagenome | biome: human oral; feature: human-associated habitat; material: saliva | place: China | collected 2223 ...
CCAGACCAGTAATAAATTTAAACCAGTTCATCTCTTTTTGCTTATATTTGCTTTTCAAAGAAGAATATTCCTTTAAATTTAATAAATTCCAACAATTAACGTTCAGTGAATCATCTCCGTTAATATCCTGAACTTTTAGAATATCATTTGAATATGGCTTTTCCACAGCGATAAATTTACTAAGGTTAACATCGTAAGCAATTGCCTTTCTATTAAAACTTTTTAAAGCCTTATTGTTGATTGAACTTTGGGAATAATAGTATTTATTTTTATAAAAATCAATAAAATCTTTGGAATAATCAGACCACTTTTGGATACTAGGATCGTAAAAATTTTTCAGATCCTTGTAATCATAATACGAATAAGAGTTTCGATTTTCCTTGTATTCGAATCTAATCTCTTGCAATAAGATCTTTATTGTTAGTTGAGGGTTTCCAATACTAAGAATTGCGTCCTTCAAATCAGTGGCTGCTTGTTCAGTCTCACAATAAGCGAGAACCTCCTTTGCCACATCCGACAATTTTCGTTTTGGTTTAACAATCTCATTATTAATTGCCATTTGGCACCTTCTTTCTACTGGAATAAATCCAGAGTTAATTTATTTCTTTAATTATATAAGAAAAGAGAGGTTTTATTTAAACCTCTCTTAAAAATCAAATTCTAATTCTTGGAGAATTGAGACCGGTTATATTAAAATCTCTCTTGTTGTATACGTTTTGATTTAAATTTGAAGAAGCATATTCTAAGAAATCAATATCTTTACCCAGAGACAATTTAAGAATTTTTCTAAACACCTCATCAGAATCAAAGATGTACTCATAAGGACTAGCAGGACGATTTTCTACCATACAACAACGCACACAATCTGCACCAGCAAATTCCAGAATATCCTTAAACCGCAATAGAGAAGCAACCTCTCTACGAAAACGGTACAACTCGTTATCTTTAATAATTTCAGGATTATTCTTATCTTCAAGATCGAAATTGCTTACTTTATTAATCAAATAGAATCGGCTTGGGAACCAGTCCAATAGTTTAAAAATCCACTTTAAAAAATCACCGTATTCAAGATTTTCAAGTAAACTTTTATTTTTTTTGTCTTTCGTTAAAGTTGGATTAATAATAGATTCTAAGATATATTTATTATTTCCACCCTTATAATCGACCAAAATCACATCCTGAATTTTTTCTAGAATTGGAATAAATTCTGATTTTAATTCAGAAAGTTGAGACTCTGAAAAATCCGACGATGTTGGCTCTGATGAATCCTCGACACAAATGTAATTGCCATTTTCCAATTTAATAAGATTATGATCATAAAAATGTGGATGGGTGGATTCTGATGATATTGCCTCCAAAATTTCCTTGGTTCTACTCTTAAAAGCAATAAAAATTTCTTCGTCTGTAAAATAATTTTTGATAAAATTAATATCCAAATCTCTAGAAGTAAAAATTTCATCATTAGACCAATCAAGCAAAATATTTCTGATCATTGATTTTTTATGAGTATCATCAAGATTAGAATAACCATCAATATAAAAATCAGGTTGGTAGAGCGTCAAGTAAACTAACTGTTTACCACTCAGTTTTGACGCACGTAGATTTTCCTTTAAAATATTATTAAAGTAATCGTCCGTGTTATTTTTGAGAATGAAATTTAAAATATTTCGATCTGTGACTTTAACGTAGGAACGGTGTCCATCAGTGATGAAGGTTTCTTTGATATATTTTTCCACCAACGACTTATTAAACAATCTACTAGGGTAACTTTGATTATATTCTAACGTTGTTGCAAAGTTTTTTAATTTAGATTTTGCTTCACGCTTAATTTGTTGTAGAACCTCTTTCAAAAAATCTTCTAAACTTGCCAAATCCAACAGATATTTTAACCAAACAAATTCCAATTTTGTATTATAGGACGCTTGCATTGTTGAAATTCTACTCAAGTCAAATAGCACCAAAAGATTTGTGTTAACCCTATCTGCACAGCCGTTTTTTGAATAGATGTAGTTGATGGATTCATAGTTATAATCATTTTGTTTCTCATAAGATATAACAAATTTCTTTTGAAAAACATCGTATGATAGGTCTTTTTGAGAAAGTTCTCTGGTAATAACATCGAAGTTATCACGAGCCTCGTTAAGTAGAAGATTATAATTGGTTTTATCTTTTTTACTTAAATCAGTCCATTTTGACACACCATCAGAAGATAACATTTTTCTCATCTTATCTAAGAATGAAAGCTCTTCATCTAGGCCAAACGTGCCTGCACTCTTAATGTTGTAATAGGTTGGCGAATAGTACTGTGCAATTTTTAATAGATTTTTAAAATCCTTAAACTTAGACCATTCATCTCGCAGGTTTTCGATGGCTGCCTCCGTATCACAATACTCAAGAATTTCTTTTGTGATTTTTGATAAACTTAACGTTTTCTCAGTTTCTTTTTTTACACTAATAACCATAGTTAAATTTTTCCTTCTTTCTACTGGAATAATTCCAGAAATAATTAATTTCTCTAATTATATAAGAAAAGGTGCACGGATAACCACGCACCTTTTTATTACAAGAAAACATCCGCACGAAACGAACTCATATTTGAAAAATTTGAGTTATTAATTTTGATAAAATCATCTTTATTTATATTTTTTCCAATATATCCAAAGAACTTATCAAAGTCTCCGAGTGATTCTTTAATAATTAAATCAAATTCATTCTCATTTTTAATATTGTAGGCCAATCTGGCAGTTGAATATTGTTTCTCGTACAAATAATATTCAACTGAAATAGATTTCAGCTTATCAAATATCTCTTTATAAGATAAAAAATCAACAAACGATTTTCTTATTTTGATAAGGTCTTGTCTTTTTAAACTTTCTAACGTAGATAAAGATTCTCTTCCAGGTTTATCCATCAACGTATATAACTTTATTTTATTTGGATACCAGTCCAACAAGTCAAATACTTGTATTAGGAAATCACCGTACTCTAAATTAGGGATTATTTTTTTTAATAATTCCTCTTCGTTCAAATTCAAAAAGTTTGAAATTGAAATATGTTTCCATACGTTCGAAGAGCAGGAAACAAAAATCTCCTCCTGGATTTTTTCAAGAATAGGAATTAACTCTGTTTTTAATTCAGAGAGTTCATCTTTTTTCAGGTATTTTTTGAAGTCTGGTTTGTAACCGGAAATTGGAATATATTCTTTTTCATCAACTTTAATATAATAGACATTATACTTTTCTACTTTAGATTGACGAATTGCTTCTAACAATTCCTTCAAAGTTTCTTTAAAAAAGCCAAATATTTCTTTTCTTGAAAAGTAATCATTCAATTCTTTTTTAGTAAGCATATTTGATAGGGGGCTGATTTGATGTCCCCATCTTTTAATAACATCCCTGACAAATTCAACTTTTAAATCTTCAGGTAGATCACTGTAGCCAATTATGAAAGAATCACTTTCATTCTTTACAAGAGCGTAAAAGGCCTGATCAGATAATTTAGAAACATCCAAACACTCTTTTAAAATACTATTAAAATATTCATCTTCATTTGTATTTAAGATGTGTTCGACTGTAACTGTTTTAGAACTTCGAGCCGCAACAACTACACTCTTATAAATATAACCTTCAACAAACTTCTTATTGAATAATTTTGCCGGGTAATCCCCGTCAAATTCAACATTATTAACAAATGATTTTAATTTAGCTTTAGAGTCTCTCTTCGCCTGAACTAATAACTCTTTTAGAAATTCTTCTAGTTCGGCCATACCAAAAATATATTTAAACCAAATAAATTCAACTTTTGTTTTGTAGGAATTTGATATTGATGAAAACCTCGTTAGGTCAACCAAGACCAACAAAGAGGTGCTAATAAAGTTTTCTAAGTCGTTTCCTTTCAATAAACAATTAAAATTTCTGTAATCATCAGATTCGTTTCTTTTTCTTGAAAAAACAAACTTCTTGTTGTGTGTATCGTAAGATAAACTCACACCTTTAAATTGAAAAATTAATTTATTTAAGTGTTTTTGTAAATTATCTAAGATTACATTATAATCATTCTTGAAATCATCACTTAAATCATCCCACTTCATCGGCTTCTCTTTGTCAAAATAATTAGAAATAATTTTGGTTGCCGAAGTTTCCTTTGTCAAATCAAAGTATTCATCAGCTTCGTTTTGAATAGTGTAATTTTCAATCAATTCAATAGCTGGTCTAAAATTTTTAAAATTAGACCACTCTTCTTTGAGATTTTCCAAAGCCTCTTCTGTATCACAATAAGCAAGAATTTCTCTTGTAATTGTTGGTAGATTTAGTAATTTCTCGTTTTCTTTTTTGACACTAATAACCATTATAAAAACTTCCTTCTTTCTATCTGAAATAAATTCAGAGATATTTTATTTCTTTAATTATAAAAGAAAAGAGGTTGTTAAACCTCTTTTAATAGGATAGACTTACCGGCGCAATTTCTTCCAATTTGCCATAAGATTTTCTCCGCTCAATGTCTTCGAGATCAGTTTTATTTAAACTTTTCTCAAAAAACACCTCGACATCATCAAAGTCGTCCCCAATAATATCAAATAAGTCTTTATCTGATTTTATTAGAGAATCTTCGTGAATAAAGAATGTATATTCAATATCTAAATCATATTTCTTTTTAAGTTGATTTAGATAACAAAGTTTTCCAAAGCAATCATTATTTTTATTGCCCAGTTCAGAAAGAATCTGGATTTTTTCAGGATACCAATCTAGCAAATGGCATAAATTGTAATAAAGAGTTTTTTTATACTGGTAAGAGTATAAAAGTTTGAAAAAGTTTTCTTCAGTACTTTTTGGCCCTTCGATTGGATATATCCCATTAGCCTCGGTTTTCAAAAATATCTTATCCTGAATTTGTTTAAGTAGTGGAATAATTTCCCTTTTTAATTCAACAACTTGTTCTCTATTGAGAATAATATCAGGTATATTTCCATCAAAAGACACAACCCTTCTACCAATGAAGAAATAATTTAATTTTTTATTTGTGATTTTCTTACTTTTTATCATTTTATTCAGTTGATAAATAACGGTATTCTTGAATAGTTGGTACAAATCATCTTTATCAAAATAGTCAAGTAAAACTACTGGAACTTTTCCACTAGATTTTTTCATCAAATTTAAAATCAATTCTTTTTTGTCTTTTGATTTCAAACCTGGCAGTTTTTCAAATTCAAAATGTGGTTCTGAAGCAATTAAAGATAAAATCTTAGCTCCATCAATTACAGATGGATTCAAATATTTTTCCAAAAAGGAACAAAAATATTCGTTATCCTCCCTATTTTCAAACAGACCAGATATATAATTGTACTTTTCACTATCAAATAGTTGATTGTCTATATATTTGATTATTTCATCTTCTGTAAAAATTGAAGCTGGATAGTTTGATAGGATATATTTTTTGCAATTTTCTTTGGATAAATCAAGATAAATATCGACAGTATTTTCGACATATAAATTGATATCTTTTAAAAATTCAGTAGAAAATTCTTTTATATCGATGATACCAGAAATATATTTCAATAGTAATAAATCAGATTCGCAGGTGATACTGCTTGGTAAATCATCTAATCCTGATAAACTTCTTACAAAAAGCAAATTGGAATTTTGTGTTTTTTCAGAAAAAGATACCGGAAAAATTGTATCAATTCTACCAACATAAGTTCCCGAAAAATCTTTCTTCGATTGAAATCCAAAACTTCCTATTGAGTAATCAAGTCTACCTTCATAAATAACAAATTTTTTCTTTTTAATATCATAGTACAAATTGAAGTCGAGCAACATCCTTAATGTGTTAACAAAAGGATTTCCTGTTGTTATATACTTTTCAAAGTAATCTTGATAACTTTCAACAAAATCTTTTCTTAAATTATTAAAGTTGGTGGTCCTTTTGTTAATTCCGGATATTATAATACTTTTTAAATTTGTTTTTTTGCGGAAATATTTTCTAGCCTCATTATCTTCAAAATAATACTGCGACAATTCAAATTCTTCTGGCAAGTTTGCAATTTTAAGCAATTCAGAAGCAAAATCATCAATAGCTTTCTCACTGTTAGCATAAGAGTGCAGCTCTTTAACAATATCAGAAAATTTAATTGCAGGCCTATTATCCTTAGTGCTTTTCATTATTACCTTCTTTCTAAAATCTCAATCTTGAGATTATTTTTTCTTAAATTATAGATAATAAAAGAGGTTATAAAAACCTCTTTATTGTTCTTTTGAAAAACTAAATAACAATGATTTTCTGTTAAGTTTTGATCCTTTAAAAATTTCATCGTATTCATCTTGAAAATTGTCGATTAAATTAGGACAAACTAGGTTGAAATTTTCACCCAAATCCTTTTTGAATAATTTTAAATTTTTATTTTTGCTAATTTTATCAAAAATGTTATTTTCAGAACTATTTGAAATTTCGCTTACACTATACAAATAAGTATTCAATTTGAATCCAAATTTCTCTGATAATCTATTAATGAAATGCGATCTTGATTTTATCCTTGAATATTCGTAGATATTAGAAAAACTAGTTGATAAGAGATATTGGTTAGGATACCAATCGATAGTTCTAAATATATTAATCAAAAGATAATCTCTATTACCTGTTAAATATTTAAAAAGTTTTTCCTTTGTGTCAGGGAAGCAATCAAACTTTTCTACAAAAAAATCAGTATCATAGTAAAGCACGTCCTGTAACTGTTCAAGAATTGGAACCAGTTCTGATTTTAATTCAGAAATTTGTTCTTCTTCAAGTTTGAAGTGAAAGTCGTATAGTGGATATTCGCTTTTTAGGAGAATATTGTATTTCTTTTGGTTGTTTTCTAAGGTAACAAGATTTCTTTTTTCATCCGTTTCTTTACCTGAAAGAATATCCAACAGATCAGCTTTTGTTTTATTCTTGACAACCTCGAACATCTCATCGTCATCCAGGTGATATTTTAGAACATTAACGGGAACAGTTTTAATTCCATCCGAATCATCAAAGGTTGAAAACAAAACATCCTTTTGCTCTTTTGCACTTAAACCAGAATATCCCTTAATTTGAACTAGAGAATCCTCTCCGCCACATTCAAAGGAATATAGCAATTTATAAAGAAGATCCCGATTGAGTTTAGTTACGTCGAAATAATTTACCATAGCAGATTTCAACTTCTTATTATTCTGATCGTTTTTATATACACCGTGAATAATCTCGTAATAGTCTTTCAATCCAAAAATGAATTTGATCAAATCCTCATCTTTAAAAAATACAGCAGGAAATTCCTCTAAATTTACATAAGATGATTGGTTTGAAGAAATAGATAAGTAAGCAATCTCCTTCGCAACATTCTCAACAATTTCTTTCGCAAGTTCAGCTGCAAATTCTTCTCCTTCAATAATTCCAGCGATGTATCTTAAAAGATTAAAGTTGAATTTTTTTTCAACAGAACCATAATTAAGATTATTGATGGTGCTGATGTTAAGCAAATCTAAAATTTTGATTGTTTGGGTAGTATCATCCAATTTCGAATAGGTATCAGAGTCCGGGTCACACAATGTGGGAATTTCGGTTGAGTTTCTAACCAACTTTAATTCTAAAGTTTCGACATCAAGACCAATTTGCGTTTTTTCGAATTTACTTAAAAAAGAACTGATTTTGATATAATTTTCATTCCTTTCTAAATACTCAGTCTCCACCATTTTTTCAAACTTTCTAGAAAATTCACTCATTTCTGAGTCTTCTCTCATACTAGAATACTTATATTCTTTGGGAAGATTTTTCCTGTAATAATCTAAGAGATTGATAACTTTGACATTTCGCAAATAATCAGAGATACTATCAGTAGATGAATGGTAAACATCGCAATATAAATCTTGAAAAACCTCAAATACATCTTTTATACGAATTGATTCGAAAAATTCGAGCAACTGTTCTGGAAATTTTTCACTATTTAAGTGAGCCAATATTTTCTTTGAGTAAACAGAAAAATCACTTTTATATCCGTTAGTTTTTTTCATTTTAGTTTCCTTCTTTCTAACCGAATAATCGGTTTTATTTATTTTTAAAATTATAAATAGAAAAAAGAGGCGAGTTCAAAACTCACCTCTAGATTTCAATATCATAAATTGACATATTCTTATTATAGGATAATACTATATCTAAGAATTTCTGTTTTTCTTCAAAATCCTCGGTGCAGCACTCGGATACCAATACGCCACTAGGAACTTTGCGTTTAATCGTACCTGTTAATTGAGCGTACCGCTTGAACACCCACTCTTTTGTGGGTACATAATAATTTCTATTATTGTGGATACAGTTCTGTTCGCCTTCTGATAAGAATATAACTGATATATCACAATTTTCAGACTCATTCATCTTGTTGATAAAGGTGAATTTTTCAACAGCTTTTATAAAATCCTCGGGATCTAAAAAGTCAGTTACAAATCTTAGTTTTTTAGGATACCAATCAAGGACGTCAAATAATCTTCCAAATAAGAACTTATTTTTAATATCGATAGCCTGCAAGATACCTTTCGTACTGTCAATTGACTCAAAGCATAACTTTTTATCATTTATTAGGAATATATAAAATTTGTCCTGTACTTCTTCAAGAAGAGGAATTAATTCTAATTTTAATTCAGACAGCTGAGATTCGCTTAATTTGTGCGTATGATTCGAGAAGAAATCTTCGTAGAATTTTACATACTTGCTTTCACCGTCCAGTTCCACCAATAAGCAATCTTCTTCCCTCTTCTCAATCAAAACGTCAGATTTTAATTTGTTAATTAAAAACTTATAGGTGTTTTTTATAAAACAAAATATCTCATCGTTCTCGAAAAAACTTAGAAGATCAACATTGTAACAATTCTTTTCGTTAAAAGGTGAAAACTCTTTGAATTTTGAAAAAATCAATTTTTTCTTATCTTCTGAACTTAATTTAGAATAACCCTGAATAATATTAGCACGTTCGTCCTCCAGGAATGAAAAGAATGGAGTGTCATTTATATTGTTGATATCAAAAGCCTCATCTAAAATCATTCTAAGATATTTGTTGTTTTCAACATCACTCTTGTAAAGCCCATTGAAAAAACCACGAGATCTAAAAGTCTTGAAATTTTCTTCATTATTCACAAGAAAATTAGCGATTTGCTCTTTCGAGTAGAATTTTGCAGGAAACTTGTGAAAGTGAAGATTTTTATCAATAGGACTTGTAGTCCATTCACTAACAATTTCCGGGATTTCGTTTTCTATTTCTGCTAAAATTGATAAAGCTAAATCATTGACTGTAATAATTCCAGCTATATATTTCAAAAACTGAAATACTAACGGATCATTAGCGTCATCTATGATACTCTCGACAGATGAAATTTTTGAAAAATCCAAAAGTTTAATTCCGTTTGTGAAAATACTTTCATCTTCACAGGTCATAAAAGCCAAATCATAAAAGTCAAATACTTTTTTACCGTTCCCTTCAAGATTTATGAACTCAAAGGTGTTAAAAGATAAACACTTATTTGTTATATCATAAGATATCATTTTCTTTGAAAAATTTATCAAAAAACTAGAAATTGAATTGAGATTTCCGCTGGCATTATCCCGACATCTTCGGATCAATTTTCCAGTATCTTCGATACTTATGCCTTTAAGGTCAGGATTTTCCAATGAAACAACTAAAGATTTAATAATATCAATGATGTTGAACCAATTTCCCTTTTTTAGGACTTCCTGATACGTAGAACCCCTGCTTGGTATATACGGGAAATCTTGATGAATCTCAAAAATATCCTTTACTAAGGAGTCCTCAAGAAAATCAACGATTTCTTTTTGTGCCTGCTCTTTTTTATTTTTCAGAAAATCATCAAGCTCTCGAAAACTTTCAAGCGCAACGGATTCTGAAATCTTTCCAATTTTTACCATTTTTTTTACCTTCTTTCTTTTAAAGTTTATTTTCTTAAATTATAACAGAAAGTGAAAATAATATAAAGTAAAATGGTGGATTGAGCTCCACCATTATTTTTTTTGAATGTTATAAAAATGACTTTTTTTGTTATAAGAAAGGTATATTTCTGCAAGACTCAATTCTTCGCAGCTGTCATCTCCGTCAAATAGAACCAATACCTTATTACCAAGAATATTATATATCAAACCTAAGATCTTGTCTTTATTATTGCTCGCCCAGTCCGTATTCTTTCCAAATTTTAAAATCAATTTGCAATCAAACTCAGGGTTATCTTCGACAACTCTTAAAAATGAATATTTATCAAGCAAAACTAATAAACTTTTCTCATCGTCTACATTTTGTACAAAGTTTATTTTCTTAGGATACCATTCTATAATATCAAACAATTTATAAAACAGGTTATAAAATCTCAAATTAAAGCAATAACCCAAACCTTGAACCCCACAGTCTGGATCTAAAAAATCAGACAATCTATTATCATTGTTTGTAACATAAAATCCATCTGAAATTAATTCAAGGAGAGGCCCCAACTCTGATTTTAATTCAGAAATTTGATCTTCTGATAAATTTATGTAGGGTTTAGAAAAATAATCATCTTTGAACAAAACAAATTTTTCTTCTTCAGAGTCTGAAATTATAAGCCCGAGGTATTCTTCGTATTCGAGTTTTTTACCAGAAATAAATTTGTTTAAA
>ERZ773061.1047-NODE-1047-length-10630-cov-12.263641_pt1 | contig 10630 bp, 8 predicted proteins | sample MGYA00580627_ERZ773061 | MGnify/ENA primary metagenome ERZ773061 (study PRJEB29015, sample SAMEA2738119) | human oral metagenome | biome: human oral; feature: human-associated habitat; material: saliva | place: China | collected 2223 ...
TGCTGACATATCCAATGACTAAACCAATGATGACGGCAAAAACAGCAATCGCAAGCGACATGATTTCCATGTTTTTACCTCATTTTATTGTTATTCCGAATGACATACATTCTTTTACATTCTACCATAAAAAAGTGATTTTCACAAACCTAAAATAGAATATGTTTTGGGGAAATTAGTGTGAATTTTAGGATTACACTTCTTCGGATCCCTTCAAACTTTTGAACACATCATCAATAAATATATCTGCTAATCTCTTCTTGAAAGAATCATTATTTAATAGAGCACCAAATAAATCTTGACTCTGAGAGTATCCTTCTATAAGAGCATTGTCAATCTCTTCTTCAAAAGCAAAAACGAAGTCTTCTCTGGAGTTGACACGAGCAGATTGCTTTAGTCTTGGATTCTTTTTCATCAATTCACGAATGGATACCGCTCCACTTAGACCGACTTGGGGATCAATATCCAAATCCAACTGTTCGTTAATTTCATCTAAGATTTCAGATAAACGCTTCTCCTGGTCAGTCGTAACACCTCCAGTACTTGGCTTGGTAAGTATTAACTCTGGATGATATTCCAATTCAGAAACTGACCTGAAGGAACCTGTTTGCTTATGTTTCATATAGTCCACTACGATCTTATCTGCAATTGTAAAATCATCTCCTCCAATGCGAACATCAATCATCTTGACAAGACTTTGTAGATAATTATAACGTTCGTGTAGAACTTCATTTTGATAAGCAGTTGCCTGAATCAAGAAAGTATACATTCTAAGAAAACCTCGAATAACCTTTCGAATAGAAAGTTGTTCTTTCTCATCAAACCGTCTAACTCTATCATAACCTTGATTTAACAGAGAAACCATCTTTTGCTTTTCTCTGCTGTTTCTCTTTTCTTGGTATAAGAATTGATTAAACTCATGAATAACATCACTGTCCAAGATACCATACTCATCAATTTTCCGATCCAAGGTCAAGACATCACTAGGTGTGACTGTATCTGCTAAAATAGTCTCACGGTAGTAGGGAGAAAAAGCTGAGCGAATATCGTCATAAGTATTTTTAAAATCAAGGATAAAGGTCTTCTTGTTGTAGCCTCTATAGATACGATTCAAACGAGACAATGTTTGCACCGCAGCAACACTTCGCAACTTTTTATCTACATACATAGCAACCAGTTTTGGTTGATCAAAACCTGTCTGATACTTATTTGCCACAATCAGGATTTGGTAGTCTTCCGTATCAAAATGATCTTTCAAATAATCTTCCTTGACCTGATTCATTTGCGACTCAGTATATTCACTACCTTGATAATCAACCTTGCCAGAAAAGGCAATCAGGGTTCCAATACTAGTGATACTGTGGTCTTTGAAGTACTTTTGAAAGGCCAATTGATACTTAACTGCTGCCTCACGACCCGAAGTCACAATCATAGCCTTACCTTGACCACCCAATTCAGCCATAATATCATGACTGATAAAGTGATCCATGATAATTTCAACCTTTTGATTGATATTTTCATCAGATAATTCTACAAACTTTGCAATCTTACGCTTAGCAAGAGTCGTTTTTAGCTCAGGATCTTCTTCAACTGCTTTATTGAGCTTGTAATAGGTCTTATAAGTCGTATAGTTATCTAAAACATCTAGAATAAAACCTTCCTCAATAGCTTGCTTCATACTATAAACATCAAAAGGAGCTTTAGAACCATCTGCTTGTGTTGTCCCAAATAGCTGTAGAGTTGTCGCCTTGGGAGTTGCGGTGAAGGCAATGATTGAGACATTGTCCTGCTTACCTGTCCGAGCAATCTCCTGCTCGATAGCATCCGCAACACTTACTTCTTGAATCTCATCGATAGTTCCATCTTCTGTATCTGTTTCTGTCAAGACTTGACTAACCGAACTCATATAGGATCCTGTCGTCGAACTGTGGGCTTCATCAATCAGGATGGCAAATTTCTTTTTCGCAGTGTTCCCTACAGACATCCAGTTGGATTGGTTGATTTGGGCAAACTTATGAATAGTCGTAGCTATGATTTTTGTATTTCCTGCAATCGCATCCGCTAAGTCACTGGAGGTTTCTTTGTCGCCCATTACCTTGACCACTCCAGGCTTGTGGGAGATTTCCTTGACTGCTTCTTGCAATTGACGGTCAACTACGATACGGTCTGTTACGATTAATACAGTATCTACGATGTTTTGATTCTGATCATCATGAAGAGAAACTAAGCTGTGAGCCAACCATGCTATGGTATTGGTTTTACCTGAACCAGCTGAGTGCTGAATCAGATAATTACTGTCAGTATGGTTGACTTTCATGTCCTCTAGGAGACGGCTAACTGCTCTTCGCTGATGGTATCTCGGGAAAATCAGGGTCTTCTTTTTATGCTTATCCATCTCAAAAAAGATAAAACTCTCTAGTAACTGGAGAATACTATCCTTGGTCAAGACATCAAGCCACAAGTAGTCTGTATTGACACCATCAGGGTTGTGAGGGTTGCCACTTCCCATCTCAATACCTTCCCCTTTCCCCACATTAAAAGGTAGAAAATAGGTTTCTTGTCCTTTCAATTGCGTCGTCATATAGACTTCTAGGGTATCCACTGCAAAGGAAGCCAAGACTCCCTGTTCAAAACGGAAAAGACGATTCTTAGGATTGCGCCCCTTGAGCTGCTTGATGGCATCCTGAACAGACTGACCACTGGGATTAAACTTAAGCTCTATAGCAAATAGTGCTAATCCATTGATAAAGATAACAAGGTCAATGCGGTCGCTCTCCTCATAAACCACTTCTTCCATAACAGATAGACAGTTGGATTGGTATTGTTGAACAGCCTTTTCATTAAAACTAGTCGCAGGTTTACGGTAGAGAAGACGAAGTTGTTTATTTTCAATAAAGACACCCTCTTTTAAGGCGAATAAAAAGCCACCCTTGACGATTTCTTTATTAATCAGATTGACGATTGTCTCCTTGCTAAGCTTTTTAAGAAGATAGTCCATGGTCTCCTCTTGGGTCTCCATCAGAAAATCCCACAGGAGTTCCACATCCATGGCTAATCTAGGATCGTAGAAAGTAGCGTCCCGCTGAATATAGTCATTTTTTTCTTTCAAGTCTTTGATAATCCACTGCTGGAAATCATAGCGCTCCTTCAAGCCCAAATTTGCCATAGCTTCTCACTTTCTTTTTCTCTATTTCTATTACTTACTAATTTGCAAAAAATTCATTTCACTATCTATACAAGACAAATTTCAATAGTTTAAAATTTACCTCCGTTAATACGGGAGTATCTTTCTATTTTTTCTTCTTCTGTTTCTGTATCCGTGTTTGATTTCAATCTTACTTCATCCTCAGATTTATAGAATAGCATTTTTAAAAGTAGTCTTATAGAACGATATGACATACCTAAAAACACACCCGCACTAAATATCCAAATATAAAATCCAACATAATTAACTTTTATCTGATTTTCACCTAATAAAAACAATACATTGTTATGATGTCGTAATTCTTGCATAATAACAGAAAATATATATATCGCAAAAGCTGACACCAAGGATTGAATTAGATTATTCTTGAATACTTTTTCAACTCTATTCTCTTGAAATTTAGTAAGCAGTATATTTCCTGCAACTAAAACAATTCCGTACATAGATGTATAAAATCCAATGATTAGTCCAGAAAACTGAATAAGTGATTCTAGAATATTTTCGTACCCTAACATGTCAGGCCCTATAGACAAACATAGACTTAAAAATAAAACAAATAATCCCAGAAACCAAGGATAAATAATATTTAGAAGAGAATTTCTCATGGTATTGTCCTATTTATTTCATGTTTACGAGCAGTTGTATTTTCATCACCCAGATATAATCTTCTCATTTCAAAAATAACACTATCAGGATTTAATCTTTGTTTGGGTGGTAAAGTAAATTCATAAGTATCACAAATAAGCGCATTTAATAAGTTCAAAGTTTCAATTTTATTGTACTCATTCAATATAGACAAATGAGCCTTTGAAAATGAATGAGGATTTTCTTCGATTTGCTGCATCATCTTATCAACTTCTTCAACATCTAATATTTCTTCTTTATTTCTAGGCGCGGCAACAAAAGAAACCTCAACATTTAGCCCTTTTAATGGGGAAGCATCGCTTATAATTTTTTCTAAAACGCCATTAAAACTATCAGAAACCTTTCTTGCAACATTATTCTTCTTGTCAAATGTGTTCGCTGTTTTTATTGTTAGTTTTTTAACCCCATTGCATCTTCGTACTCTCTGAAATATTTCTTTAGATACTATTGGTAAAAAATCTATTTTCTGTTTATCTATTTTTTCTAAATTCCAGAAATAATTTATATATTCAATAATTCCACGAATAGACAGACCTTGAATATTTTTTTGTACCATAGCAACACAGTTTGCAGGATCGAATAGTATCATTGTATCCTGAGCAGGATATTCATTTTCTTCTAATTCAAAATCTGATTCTATATCTGAAGTCTTACGAGCTACATATGATGTTTGGATTTCACTTAATCTCGTAAAACGTAATTCCAATAGCCCATCATGATTCACATGCATGTTTTGCAAACGAATTGTGTCTCCACCAAATTCATAATTCTTATCTGAAATAGATAAACTAGACATCGCATCCGAACACCACGTAGTTAAGTCATACATCTCATGAACAATATTATTATTTTGTCTATACTCAACACGAGTTTGAAAATAGAGAAATTTGACCTTTTTTCGGTTATCATCGCCATATGCAACCATTTAATATACCCTCCTCTTCCCTGTTACATAATCATAAATAAGAGTTTGTCGTTGTTTGTTAATATTATCAATTTGCTTGTTTTTTATTTGAATTAGTTGATCAATCTGATATGTTTTCTTATCCAGAAGATCTGAAATTTTTGTTTGTTCAGATAAAGGCGGTAAGATAAGCTTTATATTTTCAATAATTCCCATACCTATATTTTGTTGAGTTCCAAAAGACCAATTGAATTCAACTTGAGCTTTAAAAATATTAGATATTAAATAGTAATAGATGTATTTTTGAACAGCTAAACTTTTCTTACACCTTATTAGAGCAAGTGGAGACCAAATATCAAATATTTCATCAGTGTTAACTATACCGACATTCCCAGTTGTTGCACCAGATTTTACAATAAAAATATCATCTTTTTTAGGAGATATTTTTTTCTTAAAACGTTCATGGTCTTGCAACGAGATATAACCTCTCTTATAATTAAAATCCAATACACCATTTTTTACAGCTTCTGCCGATAAAAATGGAATACCTGTCTCGCATAGTAAAGGCGTTTCATGTGGTCCATCAGTGACAGGCGTAGCTACTACATGTTTAATTGGTTTCACTCCCCACCCTTGAGGTATCTGTCCAATCCAGTCGATTCCTGAATCCTTCATAGGGACGTTTTTATCCAGTCCTTTTGTGACGGTCTCATAAATCAGGCTAGCACGGTAGTCTTTAAGTTTTTGAATTTGCTCTTCCAATAGGGATTTAACCTTATCTAATTGGGCAGTTTTCTTATCAAGAAAATCAGCAATTTTTTGTTGTTCAACAAGACTTGTTGGAAAAGCAATTCTCATATTTTTTATATATTCCCAACTTGCTCTAGGCATTTTACTACCATAAGTTGAAGTATTAACTTCTTCAATAAAACTATCACTTTGAATAGCATAGTATAAAAAATTCATATCTAATTCTGAAGATTGAAATACAAGAAATTCTGAGCTAGCCGTTGAAGTGAATGTGGCTCGCCAATATTTTCTTAAATATGGTCTTAACTTCCCAAATAAAACATCTCCAATTTCGACTACAATATTTTCACTCTTATCAACTTGTATACCAGTTTTAACAAATTTCCCAGTTTGACTTTCTATATTTTCTAATCCTATATAAGGTACAGAAGAGTCTGTTATTCTTTTTTCACTTCTAGTAGTTACTAAATATCTTATTTTAGACGTCTCCCACTCTTCTGGTATCTGTCCGATCCAGTCGATACCACTCTCTTTCATCCTAGTCATGTTTGAGTTCCTCCAAGAGAGTCTGTAGTTCTGCTTCTAAGTCATAGAACTCTGCCAAGAGTTTCTCTGCACTTTCTGGTGCTTGGTATTGATAGAAATAGCGGGTAAAAGGAATCTCTGCTCCATAGCCTTTTTCCTCATCAAACCAGTAGTGGGCGTCAGGTACATGGGGATAAACCTCACGCGCAAAGTAGGTTTCCACATCCTCTGTCAGCTTAACGATTTCACTGTCCTTGCTTGTCTTATCATAGACAATCCCATCGGCAATCTCATTTGCCTTGTCTTTCTTCTTGGTTCGGATAACCTCTGCTGTCTTGTCCATTTCACTCATAGCTAAGGCTAGCGCATTGACATTGGCAGGCGTAAGCTTAAACTCTCCCAGCAAGGCCTTGATGACTTGGACAAAGTTCTCAAAGTTAGGATAGGTCTTGTCAGAGCTTCCCTTAGCAAGAGCTGTCAGGATAGCTTCTTGCTTGGTCTTGCCAGCTACAAAGTCCTGTAATTTTTTCTCATCCTTGGCTGAACGTGGTTCCATCTCTAGCAATTCTTGGTACTTGTATTCATCAAATAGTTTAGCTAGGAAAGGAACGCTTTTCGCTTTCTCAATTGTTTCTTCGCTTATCTGGCCACGACGTTGCAGAGGTTGCATAACTGTAAACTCTCGATAGAGAAACTCTTGATTGTCAAAGATTTTTACATGGTCATTTTCTTGAAAATCATCGTACCAGCGAAGGATCTGACGGATATTATCTTGGGACAACTCACGGCGTTTTTGACCTAGAGATTTACGTAGAGGAATAAACTCCTCCGTCGCATCGATAAACTGAACCTTATTTTGACGCTCAGGAGATTTGTTTTTATTGTAAATCCAGATATAAATCCCAATACCTGTATTGTAGAAAAACTGTCCCGGAAGGGCAATAATAGCTTCTAGCAAGTCATTCTCAAGGATGTAACGACGAATCTGACTCTCCCCAGATGAAGTACCACCAGAAAATAGAGGAGAGCCATTTGAAATGATAGCAGCTCGACCGTTTTCTTCTAATTTAGCTAAACCATGAAGATGGAAAAGCAGTTGGGCATCGCCAGTTCCTGGAGTCGCTACAAAACGACCTTGACGACCTTCTGTTTTGTCAAAGAGTTGATGATCTTTCTTAACTGCATCCTCAACCCCATCATCCGCATCCTTACCACCCCAAGCTTGACCGAAGGGAGGGTTAGCGATGACAAAGCTCATTTTAGTATCTGGAAAAGGATCTGGATCTTTTAAGGTATCCACCTTCACAAAATAGTCAGAGTCTTCCTGACGAATTAGCATATCTGCACGACCAATCCCAAAGGTTTCAGGCAAAACTTCCTGACCAAAGAGACGGACAGTGGCTCCTGTATTCAACTGACGGATATAGCTTTTAGCTGTAGCCAGCATTCCCCCAGTTCCAGCCGCCATGTCTAGTATTTTCAACTCTTTTTTATCAACAAAAAGTTCTTCGTCTGCCTCAATCAAGAGGAGGTTGACCATCAGAGCGATAACTTCACGAGGGGTATAGTGAGACCCCGCTTCCTCATTTTCAGAAAATCGGCGGATGATATCCTCAAACATGTATCCCATACGCATAGAGTCGACTGAACTTGGAGACAAATCAATTTGAGAGAACTTTTTAATAACCGTGAAAAGACGACCACTCTGGGCTAGGGTACGGACTTGCTCTTTAAATTTTAGGTTTTCAATGATGTCCTTGACACGACAGGAATAGCCATCCAGATAGGCTAGAAAATTCTCCTCGATTGCATTTGGATCATTTTGAAGATTTTCCAACGTAAAAGGACTAACATTGTAGTAACGATAGCCTGAGAGTTTCTCCAACACTTTCTCAGGTGTATTGGGATTTGCTTTGTATTGTGCTACCACCTGATCCTTGGTTGGCAGTAAAGCAGCTTCTAAACGAGTCAGGACAAACATTGGAATAATGACATCGCGATACTTATCTGCTCGATAAGCTCCTCTAAGAGTGTTGGCGATAGACCAAACCGTATTGACATCATTAGAGATTTGGATGTCATTTGCTTGGAATAGTGGTAATTTTTCTTTGAAATTAGACATTTACTTCCCCTGTTTTTATTATTAACAATTCTCTTCATTATACCACAAAATACGAGTTATAAAGCGTATTCAAGGGTAAAGACAGAAGTTCATATACTAAATTCCTTTACTGAGTTTTTGTCTTTTGTATTAGAGATTCTGTCATTTTCTAAAAAACTTTATCTTAAACTTACTAATAAAAATTTAAAAAATAAAAAGCCTACTTCGCAGTAGACTTAGTAATGATCTTTAAAGGACAAGAAAGCCACGCCATCTCCATCCATCATATAAATCAAGCGATTTTCTGCGTCGATACGACGTGACCAGGCTCCTTGGTAGTCATACTTGAGTGGTTCTGGCTTACCTATTCCTGTAAAGGGATCACGTTGAATATCCTTGATTAGTTTATTGATTCTTTTTAACGTTTTCTTGTCCTGAGTTTGCCAGTAGCAATAATCTGCCCAGGCATCTTCTGTAAACTTGAGCAGCATTTCTCACTCCTCAATAACATGGACCTGAGTACTTCCAGCACGGACTTGAGCCATTCCTCGCAAAACCTTATCAGAAAGTTCCTTATTTTGAGCAATTCTCAGGGTTTCCTGAATACTATCCCACTCACTCTTTGAAAGTACTACAATGTCCTCGTCTGGATTTTTATTGACCACCGTCAAAGGCTCAAATTCATCATTTACCTTCTTCATGTAGTCTTTTAAATGATTTCGGAATGTTGAGTAAAGAACTGCTTCCATAACCATACCTCGTTTTACCTCTTTTCCACTATTATACACGAAAAGAAAGAAATTGTCAGGAACTTGTACAAGATTTTCTTTTCTATCTATTTATTCGTAAAAAATCTCAAAAAGCCTACCTTTCAGTAGACTTAGTTTGTTTCTATTCTAATCGGCACTCTGCCAAAATTCTGCTCTGCTATACTTGGATTTCCAAGTTGATAAATCTGGTCTGCCTTTTGAGTCATGGCATCCCAGGGTTCTTTACCAATTCGGCTGACTAGATTGACCTGCCCTTTCAGAGACTTAAGGTGTTGCCTGCCTTTTTCAGTAAATCCAAGGACATGAATCCCTTCTGGCAAGTCACTTTCTCTAGCCTGCACCAAGATATAGGTTAAGAGGCGTCTGACACGCGCCTTGGTGTACCGCTTGGTCGCAACCGCTTCAACCAAGTATTCCACAGACTGGGCTGTCTTGATAGCATCTTTAATGCGCACTGCCATTTCTTGATTGACCTGATAGATAGTGGTTCGGTCTGGATTGGACAAGATTTGATAGCGAAGCAAGGGAAAATAGTCTTCCCAGCTCACCTTACTAGCCTGCTCAAAGAGGGCAACAGAAGGCATAAAGCGTTCTAAGAAATCTTTGTCCCTTTGGTGCTGACGGAGGGCTGTCGCCGAAGCAAAGTCCACATCCTTGTCCACAGAATGATAACCCGCCCCCTGACGCTGAATCGGATGCAGCTTAATATTTCGTCCCGCAACTGCCTTTGCATAGGCAAGAGCTAGGACATGATTGGGCGTATTGCCAGAAAAATCAAGACCTGCAAATTCCTTCCACATGGCTTGGGTTTTCTGTGGATAGGAAAGAGAATCAGGTAGATTTTCCACAAATTTCTCCATCTCAGCACCTTTCTCTGTGTATAAGTCAGCGATTTTCTGGTAATCCAGAACTTCCTCTGTCCCAAAAGCTAGATTATCAATACCCAAGCGAGCCAAGATATCCACAGCCCCTTGGCCGAAGAAATCTGCTGCCTGAACACTGACTAAAAAGGGCAATTCCACTACCAAGTCTGCGCCATTTTCCAGTGCCATCTGGGCCCTTGTCCACTTATCCACAATAGCAAGCTCGCCACGCTGCATGAAATTCCCTGACATGGCAACGATTTTCAGCCCCTCAGCCTGTTCCAGCAGGTATTTATGGCCATTATGAAAAGGATTGAACTCCGCAATAATACCTGTGATGGTCATGCTAATCTCCTACTTCTGCGCGACAAAAAACCAACGGGTGCTAGTTTCTGTTGGTTCCTTGTCCTCAAAATCCGCATAAAGTTTGAAGGATTTGAAACCAGCCTGTTCCAACAAGATATCATAGGTCAAGACCTCATAGGTCCGCTCCTCATGCACTTCATCGTGGCGACTAAAGGAACCGTCCGCTTCCTTGATAAAGAAGGTAAGCTCATGCACGATGGAATGAGGAGCTGCATCCTCATAGGTATCCCAGAGCATAGCGAAATCTTCCGCATTTTCATGGTAGGAATAGCCTGGAAAAACTTCGTCTGTCTGGTAGGTCGAATGCACATCAAAGATGAAAACTCCATCTTCATTAAGGGCATTATACACTTCCTTAAAAACATCCCCTACTTCCACCTCATCCTGCATGTAGCAGATTGAGTCCGAATAACAAGTGACAAAGTCATATTTACCCACCTTGGATAAATCCAGCATATTGCCTTCAATAAAATCAATCTTTTGCTTGGCTGAAGTAGCTCT
>ERZ773061.1050-NODE-1050-length-10604-cov-5.944734_pt1 | contig 10604 bp, 8 predicted proteins | sample MGYA00580627_ERZ773061 | MGnify/ENA primary metagenome ERZ773061 (study PRJEB29015, sample SAMEA2738119) | human oral metagenome | biome: human oral; feature: human-associated habitat; material: saliva | place: China | collected 2223 ...
GCAGCGCGCCAGCGGCGCTCACCCGAGATGATCTGGTAGGTGCCAGAGGGGAGGGCTTGTACGGTGATGGGCTGTACAAGGCCGAGGGCACGCAGGGAGGCTGCGAGCTCCTCGAGACCCTCTTGCTCGAAGTGCTTACGTGGCTGATCGGGGTTGGGGGCGATCTTCTCCAGCGGAAGCTCTTGGATGGAAACGGTGCCTGGGAGGGCTGCTGATGCAGTCTCTCCTCCGAGGAGGTTCCCCAGGCCACGGCCCAGGACATTCTTATTCTTTGCTGCGGACATCTACTTATTCTTGTTGATCAGCTCGGCTGCCAGCTGTAGGTGGTTGATGGCTCCACGGCTATCGGCATCGTAGAGTAGGGCGGGGAGACCGTGGCTCGGAGCTTCGCCGAGCTTCACGTTGCGCTGGATGACGGTCTCGAAGACGAGGCCCTTGAAGTGGGACTTGACCTCCTCATAGATCTGGTTGTTTAGGCGTGTACGGCTGTCGTACATCGTCATGAGGAAGCCCTCGATATCGAGCTGTGCATTGAGGCGCTGGCGTACAATACGGATGGTGTTGAGGAGCTTAGAGATCCCTTCGAGTGCGAAGTACTCGCACTGCACGGGGATGAGCACGGAGTCTGCTGCTACGAGAGCATTGACAGTGATCAAGCCGAGCGAGGGGGAGCAGTCGATGAGGATATAGTCGTAGCGGTCGAGGATGGGTGCGAGGACAGAGCGGAGGATATACTCACGCTCCGAGCGCTCCAGTAGCTCGAGGTCTGCCCCGGCCAGATCAATGTGCGAAGGCAAGAGATCAAGGCCGTCGACGACCGTCTTCGTGATGGCCTCCGTCGCAGGCAGGCCAGAGCAGAGGCATTCGTAGATCGTCTTGCCTATCTGAGAGGCATCGATGCCGATCCCCGAAGTGGCGTTGGCCTGCGGGTCCGTGTCGACCAGGAGGACGCGCTTCTCAAGGGAGGCTAAGGAAGCTGCCAGATTGATAGCGGTCGTGGTCTTACCCACTCCGCCCTTCTGATTGGCTAATGCGATGACTTTGCCCATGTGCTCTATATCTCTCTATATATATAACGTATGCTGTAGGTATTCATTTGCCTCTCGAACTCCTTTCCTATGGATAAGGGCAGACTTACCTAATTAGCCCACAAAATTACTACTTCTTAACGATATGTTTTCCTTGCCGTGGCTGAAAGGTGGAGCTCCTAGAGTAAAAGTCAGAGTAGTCCCTTGAGGCTGAGGAAGTCGCCCTCTCACTCCCAACCATCATCTTCCCTCCCTCAGAAAGCTCTCAGCAGGGAGAGCGTAAGAAGAGCAAGCTAAGTACTTGTCTTGATGCCTTCGTGATGGGGCTGGGTGAACCTATATAAGTCTACGTTGAGATCAATATTGGTCGTGAAGCCAACCAATATAGGTTCACCCAGCGACCAATATCGGTTTCTACTACCCCTCTTGCAAATGAGTATCTACACAGGGGTACATTACCCTAGTCTGGACTAGTTACTGCCCCCTTAGAGGCCTACGATTCGGAAGAGGAGAGAGCGTTCTATGTGAGTGCCGTCGGGGCGGGTCAATTTGATGTGTAGGAGTAGAGGCCCTTCGGCGGAGACTCCGATGATTCGAAGGGCTTCGGCGGGCATCGTGCGGAGGCTTTGGATCCACGAGTCACGTGCCAGAGAGGTGCCTCGTGCGAGAAGCTCACCCGTCAGTCGATAAAGAGTGAAGTGACATTCCCCGTCGGGAGAGCTATCTAGTAGAGTAAAGAGCTCTTCGTCTGATAGACGCTTTCGCGAAGTGTCATCTTGGTTGCCGCCGCCCTCCTCTGGGGAAGAATTCTTTTGCCCTGGAGTCGCAAAGCCAGCCGAACGGGCTGCGGCATGCCAGTTGCCTGCCTCTTCGATGACTTGATAATCCTTTCGCTCAAGGGCAATGCCCGCCTTGCTTTTCAGACCCTTGGGGAGGAGGCTACTGTCGTAGTGAAGGAGGTCGACTACCAGCCCGTCATCGCCGAGGAGCAGGCCGATTAGTCCGCTCTGATTAAGAAGGCGGGGGAGGCTAGCCTTCACAAAGACCTCGCGAGGAGCATTAGGGTAAGCTCTCGCTAAGGCGTCGGGATCTTTGGTTATGACGATGTAGCTATCAGCAGGGATAGAGCGTAGTGGGAGGGGAGTGATCTTGTAGGATGAGCCGTCGCGCCCTACTGCCAGTGCATAGTCGCCCAGTTCACAGGGAGCATCGCTAGCATTATATAGCTCGATGTATTCGGGGCAGTCCGCCTTGGGATGCGGCATGATTTCGGAGAGAAGCAAGCCGCTCTTAGGCTGTGGAAGAGGCGTCGGGACGGGATCTGGTCGAGGTGAAGTGCCTTCGTCGCCTATAGGGTCAGTCTCGCTCGTAGGATAGATACGGAGCTGTCGGAAGTGCCAACCTGTATGGTGCGCGCTGGTGAAGGTACAGCTGATGCCAAAGGTATTCTTCTCTGGGAGGGAGGGGCGGAAGTCTCCCTCCTCGCCGATGAGCTCCCATTCTTGCTCGCTGCCGGCTTCTCTCAGGTAGAGTTGCCAGCCACCTTCGGCGCTATAGCGGACGTCATAGTCCCAACTCCCTGAAGCATTTAGTGTGGTGGAGCTGGAGATGAGTGGGCGACCCAGAGGGCTAAGGGTCAGGTAAGCGGGATTGCCACCACTTCGCTCGACCTTTACCCGCCGTAGGCTGATGTGTTGTTGGCCACCTTGCCCGAAGTCTAATGCCACATATTCGTAGCTCTGAGTATCCAATGCCTTAATGGCACAGAGGAGGATCGTCGCGTGGTTATAAGCTGTGGGGATGAGGTCCATCTTGACCTGTCCCCGCCATACGGGGGCAGTGGGTAGGGTGACGTTCGTGACGATAGAAGCTGAACCTCGTGCCGGCTCCTTGGGTACAGCGAGGTGTAGGGCTCCCCCAGAGATGTGGTAGAGCCCACGGTCATAGCGCCAGTACTTCTCCGTAGGCGTGCCCTCGGTAGAGAAGTCTGCTTGCCATACTTGGGCAGAAGCGCAGATAGGGAAGAAGGTGAGGAGAAGGAGATAAAGAAAAGGGTAACGGTAGCTATACATCGGCAGCTGTGTGTGCTCCGAGCAAGCAGGGCAATGGTGGTCAATCGCCGTCAGGGCGGTCATCACGGGGCGTACGTGCTGCCCGTGGATGTGCCGCATAGAGCTTCTTCAGTTGCTCGAAGGAGGTATGTGTGTATCGTACGGTAGTGGAGACGGAGCTGTGGCCCATGAGCTCGCGTAGGAGCATGAGATCCGCTCCGGAGTTAAGCATGTCGGTAGCGAAGGTGTGACGCAGGACGTGCGCACCTCGGCGGGAGAGATTGGGGACGGTGGCGAGTGCCGCATGGGCTACCTGATAGACGGCACGGGGAGCCATCGGCGTGCCCTTGCTGCTGACGAAGAAGGACTCCGTCGTGCCGAAGATAGAGGTGCGCAGGTGACGCCACGCTTCGATCTCTTCGGCAAGACCTTTGCCGAAGGGGACAATGCGCTCTTTGCGCCCCTTACCTAAGACCTTGAGCTGACGCTCGGTGGTGTCGACAGCTTGGTCACGTAGACCAGCGATCTCTGAGCGACGTAGACCACACTCATAGAGCATAGTGAGGATGAGGTGGTCGCGTACAGCTCGCCAGTCCGTCGGGTCGACCTCCTCCGAGAGCATCTGCTCCATATCTTCGGTAGGTACATAGACGGGGAGCGGACGTGTAGCTTTCGGCGGGCGAAGAGCTTGGATGGGGTTGCGCTTGATCTGCCCCGTCTTCAGTAGGTGTCGGTAGAAGCTCCTGACCGAGGTGAGGCATCGCCCCACCGTCGAGGCCTTCAGCCCCTCGTCAAGCTTGACCGATAGCCAGCCACGCACCAAGTCGAGGTCGCCCTCGGAGGGCACGAACGGCTCACCTAGACGCTCCTCAGCATAGGCCGTGAAGCTCCTGAGGTCGGACTGGTAGGTCTCGATGGTCAGGGGCGAGGCGGCCGCTTCGTGGCTGAGGTAGTCTAGGAAGGCGTGGATCGAATCGGTGGTAGGAGGCATCGTAGAGAGTCGGCTAAGGCGCTAAGCGCTCAAGGCTCCATGTGCCGTCCTCCTGTAGCTCGTAGAGGAAGCGGTCATGCAGGCGACTATCACGCCCTTGCCAGAGCTCGATACGCGAGGGAGTCACGGCGAAGCCTCCCCAGTTCTCAGGGCGGGGCACTTCGCGCCCGACGAAGCGGAGGCTCTCCGCTGCGAAGCGCATCATGATGTACTCGCGTGAGGGGATGGGCTGGCTCTGCGGGGAGATGCGTGCTCCGACACGGCTCTTGTAGGGGCGCATAGCGAAGTAGGCATCACTCTCTGCGGCAGGTAGACGCTCGATAGTCCCCTCGACGTGTATCTGTCGCTCAAGCTCGTGCCAGAGGAACGTGAGGGCGACGTGGGGATTGGCTGCTATCTGCTTGCCCTTGCGGCTGTCGTAGTTCGAGTAGAAGACGAAGCGTCCCTCGAGGATCTCCTTCAGCAGCACAGTGCGCATGCTGGGACGTCCTTCGGGGGTTGCTGTCCCTACGATGACGGCAGTGGGTTCGTTGACCTTGACCTCTATCGCCTGATCGATCCAAGCACTGACGATCTCAAGGGGATCGGCGGGGAGATCCTTGCGGCTAAGGCTGAGCGAGGTGTACTCGCGGCGGATGTTCTCTAAGTGTAGGTCCTTAGACATAGTTGTGGTGAATGACTGGAGGTCTTAGGCCTTGCCCTTGGCGCTCTTGAGCTGACGGATCTCAGCTTCGAGGGCGGCGATACGCTCGTCCTGTGCGTGGATCGTCTGCTGGTAGGAGTTCAGCTCTTCGGTCTCGATACTGCTCGGTGCCTGCTCCTCGACGCGGAGAAGGAGGTCGCTGAGTACGTTCATATAGTTGTTGAACGCATCGTAAGGCGAGTTATAAGGGCTGAAGGGATGGCCTCCCCAGTTGATGGTATTCATATAGTAGAAGTGGTCAGCGCTCTGTAGATAGAGCCAGTCCTGTAGGAGGCTGCGATCCTCGAGAGCGTGCACACGCTCGCCCCATTGACGGAGCTTCTCGAGGGCACCGTGCTGGAGGATGTTGCCATTCCACTCGTTGGTACTCTTCTCTTCGCCTGCCCAGCTGATAGGCGAAGCTACGGTAAGCGGTGCGATGGACTTATGCTCGTCAAGGAGCTCCGATGGGGTCGCGAAGCCTACTGCATAGTCGGGAGCCAAGAGAGGCAGTGCCTTGAAGAACTCAAAGATACCCGACTCACGGCGGTGCATCGCTCCGAGTACCTCATAGTTCATGTAGAGGAGCGTGAAGTCTTCTCCTTCGGGAAGCCACTTGACTCGGCCAAGGAGCTTGTCGGCGGTGACGGGATACTCGGGAGAGCCGTAGTTGGTGAAGTGGTTCGTCACCAGCTCCGAAAGAGGAGCATTGCGTAGCAGGAGCTTGGTGCGAGGCTCTACAGCTGCATCGTAGAGATAGTTCGGGCTCTTCCAGCCGAGGATGTGCTTAGCTCCCTCGGTGATAATCCCTTCGTAGCCCATTGCTGCCACCTCGCTGGCGATCTCATCGGAGTAGATGAGCTCGGAATTGCAGAAGACACGAGAGCGCTCGATACCGAAGAGCTCGCGTAGCTTCGTCTGCTGCATGCGTACCTGATTCTTGAACTCTACGGGGTCATAGAGTGAGGCGACGGAGTGCGCATAGGTCTCAGCGACGAACTCTACGCGTCCCGTGGCAGCGAGCTCCTTGAAGCTATCGATCAGTGCAGGCTTGTAGTACTCCATCTGCTCAAGAGCCAGCCCCGAGATCGAGAAGCTTACACGGAAGTCGGGGTAGGCCTTCAGTAGCTCGAGGAGCATGTGGTTAGCAGGGATGTAGCACGAGTCAGCTATGCGCTCGAAGACCTCTTCGTTGAGGTAGTCATCGGTATAGTAGTGGGAGTTGCCGATGTCGAAGAAGCGATAGCGACGCAGTCTATAGGGCTGATGTATCTGGAAGCAGAGGCATATCTTTTTCATAACGGATAGCGGGTATGTCGGTGTAGTGATTAGCGGACGTAGCGATCATAGATGGCGCGGACCTTACGTCCAGCTGCCTCCCAAGTAATGCTGTTGACTTCCCGAAGCCCCTCTTCCTTGAGGAAGCGGTGCATCTCGGGATAGGTGATAAGTGCGTAGATGGCATCAGCCATAGCGTCGATATCCCAGTAGTCGACCTTGACGGCGTAGTTGAGGATCTCGGCGCATCCCGACTGGTAGGAGATGATCGAGGGGACTCCACACTGCATCGCCTCCAAGGGCGATATGCCGAAGGGCTCTGAGACGGAGGGCATGACGTAGACGTCGCTGGCCTTGAAGACCTCATAGACCTGCTGGCCCTTCATAAAGCCCGTGAAGTGGAAGCGGTCGGAGATGTTGCGCTCTGCGGCAAGGCGGATCATCGCGTCCATCATGTCGCCGCTACCAGCCATGATGAAGCGGACGTCTTGTGTGCGCTCCAGGACCTTCGCTGCGGCTTCGACGAAGTACTCACAGCCCTTCTGCATCGTGATACGCCCGAGGAAGGTGACGACCTTGTCGCGGACACCACGGCGGTCGGGGAGTGCGAGGATCGAGGGTGCCAGTGGCGTGACCGCATTGTGCACGGTCGTGACCTTGGCTGGATCCTGGTGATACTTCTCGATGACGGTACGGCGGGTGAGATCGCTGACGGTGATGATGTGGTCAGCGTGGTTCATCCCGTCCATCTCGATACCGAAGACCGTGGGGTTCACATTGCCACGACTGCGGTCGAAGTCCGTGGCGTGGACGTGTACGATGAGGGGCTTACCGGTGATTTGCTTGGCATGGATCCCCGCTGGATAAGTCAGCCAGTCGTGTGAGTGGATGATATCGAAGGGCTCACTGCGGGCGATGACACCTGCTACGATGGAGTAGTTGTTGATCTCCTCGAGGAGGTTGTCTTGGTACTTCCCCGAGAACTCAAAGCAGCCCAAGTCATTAGTCGGTAGGTAGGAGAAGTCCGCATAGATATGATCCCGTAGGCGGTAGTAGAGCTCGGGATCCATCTTCCCCTCGAGGCGATCACGGACGTAGTCATAGTTGACGTCTCGGTAGACGACGGGGGTGTCTCCCGCACCGATGATCCTGAGGAAGCTCTTGTCCTCATCGCCGTAGGGGCGGGGGATGACGAAGGTCGTCTCCATATCGCCCTGGGCTGCCATACCCTGGGTCAAGCCATAGCTGGCTGTACCGAGACCACCGAGGATGTGTGGTGGGAACTCCCACCCGAACATGAGCGCTTTCATTCGTATCTAATTATGGGGAGGATCTGTGTGTCGTACTTACTCTTAGCCTCTTCGAGTAGGGCAAGTGAGCGAAGCAGTTCCCCGACGCTCATCGCGAAGGAGATGGCACCACGGCCCTTGAAGGGAGGATTGCCGTCGAAGAGTTCGCTCACGGTGCCTACGCCGTGCTGCTGGAGCTCTTCCTCCATACCGATGAGCGTATTCTCGATGAAGGAGATAGCACTGCGCCCGTAGAGCTTGATGCAGGCCTCGAAGTAGGGACCGAGGAGCCAAGGCCATACGGAGCCGTTGTAGTAGGACTGCTCACGCTGCCACTGCGTGCCGTGGCACTGAGGCTGGTAGCCGTCGCTCTTTGGGCTCAGGGAGCGGAGTCCCTTCGGCGTGCGTAGCTCACGAGTGATGATCTCGAGGACGGAGCGACGGGTGGCCTTAGGTAGGGGCGAGTAGGGGAGTGAGGTGGCGAAGACCATGTTCGGACGCACGCTCCAGTCACGCCATGAGGAGTGGGGGTGTACGTAGTCGAAGAGGTAGCCGTGCTGATTGATGAAGGTGTCGCAGAAGCTCTGCTGTACACGCCCCAGCAGCTCCTCGAGCTCAGGTGTCCATTTCTGGGGAAGGGCTTCGCGGTAGAAGCACAGGGCATTATACCACAGGGCATTGACCTCGACGAGATAGCCCTCACGGCGGACGACCGCCTGACCATTGACCTTAGCATCCATCCATGAGAGGGGACGCCCGTCTCCCGTCATCACGCACAGCCCGTTATCATCGATGCGGAGGTTGGGGTGTACGTTGCGTAGATAATAGTGTATCAGCTCATCGAGGAAGTCTCCATAGCGGCTGACCATGTCGGGGAGGCTGGACCAGCGGGCATACTCTTGTAGCGTCCAGATGGCCCAGAGACCGATGTCTCCCTCGTTGATGTTGCGTATCTCCTTGGAGATGCCCTCCTGTCGCATGAAAGCTCGCATATCTGGGAGCACTGTGTCCATGATGCGGTAGAAGCGCTCAGGAGCATCGGCATAGATGGTACACCCAGGGAGGGCGATGAAGAGGTCGCGAGCGCGCACACCGAACCAAGGGTAGCCTGCCAGCAGGTAGCCATGTGTAGCGTCGGGGCGGTAGTAGAATTGTAGAGCGGCATTCAGCAGACAGCTACGGAAGTCATCGCGGGTAATGCGGATATTCCGCTCCTCAGCGAAGAGCTGAGCCAAGGTGTCGGGATCAGCTTCCTCGACGCCAGCTGAGAAGTAGATCGACTCGCCGACCTCGATGTCGACCTCGAAGTAGCCGGGGACGTAGAGGTCCTCAGTGTATTCGTAGCCACGCTCGCGCTCCTTGATATATTCGATACGCTCATTCCAGTGTGGGTCAGAGACGAAGTTATGAGCCTTCGATAGCTGGAGGTAGAGCGTAGGATAGCCTGGATAGAGGCAGAAGGTAACTCCCGACTTAGCCTGACCATAGTCTCCGTGGCACTGATCATTGCGATGCGTGAGCATCTTCACGTCGCGGAAGGCGAGGAAGGGAGAGAGTCTCAAGGTCGTGCGGCTGTGGGCCTCAAGGAGCGTGTAGCGCTGCAGCATCCTATTGGTGTAGTGGCAGAAGAGGAACTCCTTCTGCAGTACCACGCCTCCGACACGATAGGTCGTCGAGGAGGCGATGTCGACATTGTACTCTCGGATGTACTTGTGCCCCTTGGGGCTGAAGATATCCCCCTCGTATTCATGGATACCGACATTGAACGGCACACCATGCTGCACGATCGTCAGATCGAGGCTGGAGAGCAGTACGTGGTTGTTCTCACTGAGTTCGGGGACGGGGATGACGAGGATGCCGTGGTACTTGCGTGTGTTACAGCCTACGATGCTGGAGCAGCAGTAGGCGCCCTTGCGGTTGGTACGTATGTACTCCCGCTGGGTGGACTCATCGAGGTTGGCCATGAGTCGGCGGTCGAACTTGAGGTAACTCATGCTAAGTGTCGCTTCATTGTGGTCAGGCTCCGCACTTTTATTGGACTCATAGAGGAAGCCCATTCTTGCGAAGTCGTGTATAATTCTCCTGCTAAGTTACGAATTAGTGCCTGCTTTGCCAAGCCCCCGAGCACCTCTATATAGGACATACTTGCTGTTCGTCCGGAGGGTGCTCAGATACAGGGTGTAAGCCCACTCCAATAAGGGGGGGGGAGATGAACCAATACTGGTCACCGCGCGAACTAGTACTGGTCACCATAATCAACCAGTACTGGTTAGCGATGCGACCAGTACTGGTCAGATCGGTGACCAGTACTGCTTTGTTTTTCTTCCTTCTGTGTAGTGCTCTATGTGCCCTTGTATCAGGGGCATTTGAGGATCTACTAAAAGGGCCTCTATAAAGTAGGGAAAGCGTCCCCTTATTCGAGGAGCGAAGGACGGGAAATCTGAGCTAATATCCACTGCTCTGAAGTGGGGTTATGAGGGGTATCTGAGGCGTGAGAAGAACAAGTCGGGGCTTTTGTGTATTTTAGCACTATATATTGTGTCGTACTACGACCTTCTGCAAACAGATAATGACTGAGCTCAAGCCCACCCCTATGGAGCGCCTGCAGCGCTTCCTTACCTCAATAGCTACGTGCAACAAACGCTACCCTGCGCTCCGGTATATACTGGCAGGATTAGCCGTCTTCATCTTCACCTTCCTTCTGGGGAACAATAGTTTATTCCACTATGTGAAGAATGAGCGTCGTAAAGCGTTTATCCAAGAGGAGTACGACCGCTACCTGCCCCAGTATGAGGCTGACAGCACTCGTCTGAGTGAGATCCGTGACAACCGTGAGCATATCGAGCGTATCGCCCGTGAACAGTACTATATGCATCTGCCAGGTGAAGAGGTCTTCGTCCTCGCTCCTGACACGGCTACTGCAGCTCAGCACTAAGCACTAAGGCTCTATGCAAGTAAAGTATAAGTACCTCTATATTGTCAGTGTCCTGCTCATCATCTCGGGTGCAGCACTGGCCCTCACGGAGCATCGCCTCTTTGATGTCCTCTACGGCCTCGGAGCTGTGGGATATGGCTTGTACTACGTGTTAGCTCCCGAGCAAGATGCTTCGCGCCTCTTGAGACGTGTGGCTCGTATGGGTGTCTTCTCCGGACTGCTCTTCCTGCTCTCGGCCGTAGCGCGCTTCGGGGTCTTTGACTCCTTTGGGCGAGGTGCTTGGCTTGTATTCCTGGCCTTGGGCTTGGTCTATATGATATATGGCAACGTCCTGCTCTATATGGACGAAA
>ERZ773061.1053-NODE-1053-length-10574-cov-9.070349_pt1 | contig 10574 bp, 9 predicted proteins | sample MGYA00580627_ERZ773061 | MGnify/ENA primary metagenome ERZ773061 (study PRJEB29015, sample SAMEA2738119) | human oral metagenome | biome: human oral; feature: human-associated habitat; material: saliva | place: China | collected 2223 ...
CTTCCAGCTGGTGTCGATATCGAGATCAAGCTCTAAGCATACGGCTTAATCCAACTTGCAAACCCTCCTGCGCATCTTCGCGCGGGAGGGTTTTTGCGTCAAGCATCCTTTTGATGCGAGCTTAATTTTTGCAATGCTCGAATAGTTATGCTCAGACATGACGCACTTTTTAGTTTATTTAAAGCAGGGCATAGTGGTTATTAAGTTAAGACGTGTCTGGCGAGAAACCCGTAGAATAGGGAAGAGAATACTCTCACATATCACAGGAGAAGAGATGAAGGATAGTCAAATGAACGCTTATGACCAGCTCAAAGTTAATTGCTCAAATAAGGGTCATGTGACTAAGATTCTCTTTGTGTACTATGGAAATAATTGCAGATGAAAGAGAAACAGCAGCAAAATTACGGCTTCAGATCTTCTTAGAGTGAGATTTGCTACTTTCTTATAATTTTTTAGGTCTGACACGATATTTGAGTTGCAAAGAAAGAGCATTTCAGCTCGAAGTGGGCCTCTTAGATAGCAATCGAGGAGGCTCTGTTCATATTGGGGTAAAATATCCTGTATTGAATCTATATTTGAATCAGGAGATGTTGATATGGAATACATCGATCTGGTGAAGTAAGAGATTGACGCTACTGACATGTGCGCATTTCTTGCAGATGGCGACAATGTTGCCGTAACTATTCACATTCCGAAAAACTTGCGTGACTCCGCAAAGAAGGAAGCGGAGCTTAGAGGGATGCCTTTAGTTTTTTGTTGCGTGAATGTCTGGTTAATGAACTAACTAAAGATAGGAAATAGACATGGCTGATAGTCAGAACAGTGATGAACTTATCGCTGCAGTAGGAGCAAATATTCAGAAAAAGGCCAGCCTTATCTGGTCGGTGGCGGATACCCTTCGCGGTCCTTTCAAGCCGCATGAGTATGGTCTTGTTATACTTCCGATGACGGTAATTAAGCGCTTCCATGATTGCCTGCTCCCAACGCATGAAAAAGTGCAAAAGGCCAAGAAGAAATATGCCAATATCGCGCCAGAGCTGCGCGAGGGGTTTCTCAAGGATGCGTCCGGCTATCCGTTCTACAACCAGTCTGCTTTTACTTTCGAGACCTTGAAAGCCGACCCTGTCAACATCGTGGACAACTTCCGCGACTACATGAATGGATTCTCGGATAATGTCCAAGACATCCTCGCGCGCATGAACTTCGACGTTATGGTCGATCGCCTGGCAGATCCCGACGCGCCTCTGCTCTATCAGGTTATTTGCGATTTCTGCAAGGAAAGCGCGAATATGTCTCCCGAGCAGATCAAGCCGGTCGACATGGGCTACATCTTCGAGAACCTGACGCAGCGATTCTCTGAGTCCTACAACGAGGACGCAGGGGCTCACTTCACGTCTCGAGACATCGTGTACCTCATGACCGATCTTCTTGTTACGGCAGACCCGCACGTGTTCGACGATGACCATATCTCAAAGACTGTCTATGACCAGACTATGGGCACCTCGCAGATGCTCAGCTGCACCGAGGAGCGCCTGCACCAGATGGACGAGGATGCCCGCGTCACGACGTTCGGCCAGGAGTTCAACCCGTTCACCTACGGCATCGCTAAGGCCAACGCCCTCATCAGGGGCAATGACGAGGCGAACATGCAGTTTGGCGACACGCTCTCAGGTGATAAGTTCTCGGGCTACTCATTTGACTACTGCATCTCGAATCCGCCCTTCGGCGATCCATGGAATCCCCAGGCGGATGCCGTTACTGCTGAACACAAGAAGGGTGCATCTGGTAGGTTTGCGCCGGGCCTTCCCGCCAAAAATGACGGGCAGATGCTGTTTGTGCTCAACGGTCTTGCCAAACTCAAGGACGACGGCGTTATGGTTATAGTCCAGGACGCTTCGCCTCTTTACAAAGGACTCCCTGAAAGCGGTGAGGACAAGATCCGCCGCTACATCCTGGAGAACGATTGGCTCGATTGCATCGTCCAGCTCTCTACCGACGCTTTCTACAACACCGGCATCTCTACGTACCTGTGGGTGCTCAGCAAGAACAAAGCACCGGAGCGCAAGGACAAGGTCCTTCTCATCGACGCGTCCCAGTGCTTCGAGAAGCGCCGTAAGGGCATTGGCGAGAAGAAGAACGACATCACCAAACAGTGCCGTGACCTCATCCTCAAGGCATACGGCGAATATACGGAAGGCAAGGCGGAGTATTCCGATACGCTTTCGAACGGAAAGCAGATTCGAGTAGAGAGCGCTCTGATTGAGACAGTCGAGTTTGGTTTCAACCGCGTGAAGGTGATGACGCCGGAATACGACGAATCCGGAAACATCGTCCGCAACAAGAAGGGCCAGCTCGTGGCCGACAAGTCGAAGACTGACGAGGAGGATATCCCACTCAAGCAGGACATCGATGTTTTTATCGAGCGCATGGTGAAGCCATATAACCCGGACGCCTGGGTAGACAAGAAGTCTATGAAAACCGGCTACCAAATCCCCTTCACAAAGATCTTCTACCGTTATCAGGAACTTGAGTCTGCTGACGTTATTGCCGAGCGAATTCTTCAGCATGAGAAGACGCTTGAGACTAGTCTTAAGGCACTGTTCGGAAAGGTCGAATAGTGATGAAACTAATGAAAGACAGCAGCATCGAATGGATAGGTCTTTTGCCTGCATCATGGCGGCTTAACCGTATGGGCTCAATGTTCTATGAACGCAGCGAGAAAGTTAGCGATATTGATTTTCCGCCGCTCTCTGTCACTAAGAATGGGGTCGTTCCTCAGCTTGAACACGTTGCAAAGTCCGACGACCACTCCAACAGAAAATTAGTGCGTTCCGGTGATTTTGTGATTAACAGCCGTTCCGACAGGAGAAATTCCTGTGGTTTTTCATTCGCTGACGGTTCGGTTTCCTTAATTAATACCGTTTTAGTGCCACTTGTTTCAATGAATTCCAGGTACTACGAATATCTGTTTAAAACGACCCAGTTTGCTGATGAATACTACCGTCTTGGACATGGCATAGTCGATGACCTCTGGACGACGAAATGGATTGATGCGAAACGTATTGAATTGCCTTTGCCGTTTAGTGAAGAACAACAAATAATTGCAGATTATCTTGATAAAAAGTGCTCCGAAATCGACAAGTCAATCGAGGCTGCTGAGGCATCTATTGAGGAGTATAAGCTCTATAAGAAGTCGGTCATCTTCCAGACAGTCACAAAGGGCCTTAATCATAACGTGCCCATGAAGGACAGCGGAGTGGATCATTTTGACGTTATACCAGTTCATTGGACTACCGTGCCTCTAAAAAGAGTTGCGCACGAAATCAAAAAAGGCATAAGTCCTTCGTATAGCGCAGAGGGAGAGGCGTTTGTTGTCAAACAAGCCTCCTTTAGTCATGGTTTTCTTGATTGGTCCAAAGTTGACCGTGCGGATGCTGCCAGTTGCACTAAAAAAGGGTTGCTTCATAAAGATGATGTATTGATTGCGACTACTGGTGGAGGTGTATTAGGCAAGGTCTATTGCCTTGAAACCAATAGAGCCCTGTTTGCCTCAACTGATGTAGGAGTTATTAGCCTCAATAGCGAGTGCTATGAATCTCGCTTGCTCTACTACTTCCTTTCAGTGAATTACGAGAACATCAACGGAACTATGGCGACAGGGTCTACGAATCAGACGCATTTACAGATGCGTGCGTTTTCTGACATGCAAATCCCTCTCCCTCCTCGTAAGGAACAAGTTGAATTAGTGCGCCACCTTGATCAAAGAGCGAAAGACATCGATGACGCCATTGCTTCGAAGCGGCAAATAATCGATGAGCTCAAGGCCTACAAGAAGTCCCTCATTTGGGAAGTGGTTACGGGAAAGAGTGAGGTTTTGTAATGCCAGGCACATATGAACTCACGAATATTCTTCTCGACGCATCGGTGTCCAATGTTTGGGAGGATGCCGTCAAGGAATGGCACGTAGTGGGATGCTATGACAATGGCGATTGCGGCGAGACGTGTCTTTGCGGTCATGAGGGCATTCGATACGAGTACACAATTGAGAACTCACTGAATAACAATAAGCTCTGTCCCATTGGATCTCAATGCATTCTCAAGTTCGGAAATACGGACCTTAAAAATGAGGTCCAGATGTGGGATCAGGCAATCAAACTTCTTGAAGCACTTCGTACCGAAGGTCCAAACAGACTCAAAGACCTCGATTCAAGGTACTTCTCAAGGCGTCTATTTGCGTTTCTCTACGAAAAAGGAGCGTTCCTAGACAATCAATTCAACAAGTACAACGGGGCGAACGACCGTGATTTCATGATTAAGATGTTCAACAAGAGAAGCGAGCCAACTGAAAAGCAGAAGAACAAGATATACATGATTCTAGAGAGGGACATATTTGTATGGCTCCGTCTTTTCGAGGACAAGCTGAAGAGCAGGAGTATTTAGCATGGGGATTGATTCCAAAGAAAAGCACTTTGAGGAAGACATCGAAGCTTATTTAACCTCTCCAGAAGGTGGATACCTTAAATGCGACGACAAACACTCATTCATTTTTATCGAGGATCTTGGTGATGAAGAGGGTTGCTCGTGGCAGCAGGTTGATGGCGGCTATCGCACCTTGCCGGGCAAGGGCGTGGATATCATCACCCTCGTCAACTTCATCCAAACGACTCAGCCCAAAGCCTGGGAGCGATTCGAGAAGACCTGTGAGTCCGACCCGCTGAAGAAGTTCACAAACGTGTTCCAGGATGCTGTGGATCGTGATGGCATCATCCGCATCCTCAAGCACGGTTTCAAGCACCGCGGTATCACTTTCAAGGTCCTCTACTTCGCGCCTGAGAATTCTCTGAACGAAACTTCCGCCATGCGATACCGCCAGAATGTTTGCAGGTGCATCAGGCAGTTCCATTTCTCGGCGGCAGGAAACCAGACTGTTGACATGGTGCTCGACCTCAATGGCATCCCAGTCGTAGGCATCGAACTCAAGGACCAGTTCACGAACCAGACCTACGAGAACGCCGAGGCCCAGTGGAAGCGCCGCGACTCGCGCGAGTCATGCTTCAAGTTCAAGAACCGCATGTTCGCCTTCTTCGCGGTCGACACAACATACGCGACTATGGCCACAGAACTTAGGGGTGACTCAACATACTTCCTGCCCATTAATCAAGGTACGAACGGCGCCGGATTTGACGGCGAGAAGGGCAACCCACCTTGCGAGGACGGGTATCCCGTAGAGCACCTCTGGAAAACCGTTCTGCAGAAGGACGGCCTCATCGACATCATTAATAAGTTCCTGCATTTGGAGAAGAAAGACGACATTGTTCTCGACAAGAACGGCAATGAGAAGACGATGACCAAGGAGAGGATCATCTTCCCCAGGTACCACCAGCTCGACGCAGTGAGAAAGCTCATCGCCGACGTGAAGGCGAATGGAACGGGGAAGAACTACCTGATCCAGCACTCCGCCGGGTCGGGCAAATCAAACAGCATCGCCTGGGTTGCTTACCGATTGGCTTCTTTGTTTGACGAGAGGAACAACCCGATCTTTGACTCAGTTGTCGTGGTGACTGACAGACGTGTTCTTGATGCTCAGCTTCAGGAGACCATCTCAGACTTCGACCATCAGAGAGGTAGCGTCTGCGTCATCAATAAAGACATGCACGCGTCTGATCTGCGTGATGCACTCAATGACGGAAAGAGACTGATAGTCTCGACGCTTCAGAAGTTTCCCGTGATCTTCGAGGAGGTTGAGAGCACGGGCAAGCACTTTGCTGTGGTAATCGACGAGGCCCACTCTAGCCAGACTGGCCGTAGCGCACATAAGCTTAAGACCGCCCTAGCAGACCTCACCAATCCGTTGCGCGAATACGCCGAGATAGAGGCTGCAGACGAAGAGACCTGCGGCGATGGCGAGGATGAGCTCGTCAACGAGATGGCGGCGCATGGAAGGCACAAGAACCTGACTTTCTGCGCGTTCACGGCGACCCCGAAGAATAAAACTCTTGAAATGTTTGGCGATGAGATGTCGGACGGTTCATTCAGGCCGTTCCACGTCTATTCGATGCGCCAAGCGATTCAGGAGGGTTTCATATTGAACCCGCTGGATCATTACGTGGCGTATAAGGAGGCGGTCGAGATTGCTAAGACCGTTCCGGACAATCCTGACGTTCCCACATCTCCGACCATGAAGTTGCTCCGCAGGTACAAGGAGCTCCATCCCTACGTGATTGGCCAGAAGGCTGCACTCATCGTGGAGACGTTCCGCGATATCACCTCGAAGGCCATCAAGGGCAAAGGAAAGATGATGGTCGTCACCGCATCCCGTCTCGCCACCGTACGCTATTACCACGAGGTGAAGCGCTACATGCAGGAGAAGGGCTACGACGATATCGAGGTATTGGTGGCGTTCTCAGGTTCCGTCGTCGATCCGGTCGACCCCGATGGAATCGAATACACTGAGCCATCAATGAACGTGGGGCATGACGGAGAGCGGGTTGCTGAAGCACAGACCAAGAAGGAATTCCGCTTTTACGGTGACGTCCTCATCGTGGCCGAAAAGTACCAGACGGGCTTCGATGAGCCTCTGCTACACACTATGGTCATCGACAAGAAGCTCAAAGATGTCAAGGCGGTACAGACTCTTTGCCGCGTGAACCGAATCCACCCGGATAAGCACGATACCTTCATCCTTGACTTTGTGAACGACCCTGACAAGATCAAAGAGGCTTTCGAGAGATATTACTCGGATGCATCACTCTCACGTCACATCAACGTTGACCTTATCTACAAGACCCAGACAGAACTTAGAGACTTTGGAATCTATGGCGAGGAGGATATCGAGGCGGCATCTCTTATAACCTTCGGTAAGGGCGAAAAGCACAACGTGCAAGGAAGGTTGTCGAGCACCTTAAAGCCGGCTGTTGCCAAATACGATGCGCTCGATGAAGATGCTCGCTACCAGTTCAGGCGCAAAGTCAGGAGCTTCTGCAAATGGTACGCCTACATCGCCCAGATTACGCGCATGTTCGACAAAGATTTGCACAAGGAGTATGTCTATCTGTCATATCTTCAGCATCTTCTCGAGGTCCAGAAGATTCCCGTTGATAGCGTTGACGATAAGGTCGAGATGCGTTTCTACAAGCTGGAGAAGAGCTTCGATGGGAGCATTGAGCTTGAGGCGACCAACGACTCTCTCGACCCGATTGTGCCATCGGGAGATAAGGTCATTGACAAGAATATGAATCCCTTGCAGATCGTGATTGATCGCATTAATGAGCAGTATGTTGGGGATTTCACAGATGAGGATCAGGTTGTTCTTCGCCAGCTCACAGAACGTCTTGAAGCAGATGATGCTGTGAAGAATTCCGTTGGTCACGACGGATCAACGATCTTCAAGAACAACGTATTCCCGAAGATTTTCGGTGAAGTTGCTCGACAGGCTTTTAAGGAGAATATGGAGGCTTTCGAGTCGATGTTCTCGGATGTTCAAAAGTATCAGGCGATCATGAATGCGCTGGCTGAGATGTTCGTTCAGAAGTATAAATAGCAACTAGGGGAGCCTTTTTATATGAGCAAGAAGCAAAATCAGTACTTTGATAATAAGCATCCTTGGTCTGTAACGAAAGATGAGATCCTTAGAAGGTATCTTTATCCTTATTTTTTGAAGGTCTATCCGTTCTCGTGGAATGGGATCGTCTACGTTGATGGCTTTGCTGGTGAGGGCATATTTGGCGATGGGCAAAAAGGGTCGCCGATTGTGGCGATTGATCAATATAAGTCGGCGTCTAAAGGGAAGCGCAAAAAGATTCAAATACAGTTCGTTTTCGGAGAGAAGGATGCGTCTCGAAGAAGCGAACTGGAAGAAAACATCGCCACCCGAGTTGGAAGCGTTGGGTATATCAATAAGCCACTTCTCTGCGATTCGTATCATGAGGCAATTGAAAAGGCCTGTTCGTTTCAATTCTCCGATAAGAAACCAAGTACATACTTCTATTATCTAGATCCTTTTGGAATAAAAGGTCTTAATCTCGATTTGCTTTGCCGCACTCCAAATCCAGCTCATTCAGAAGTTTTACTGAATTTTAATTCAATTGGTTTTTTACGTGCAGCATGCTGTGCAACGAATGCTGCGCATACTCTAATTCCTGATGACGCTGACGATGAAGGTATGTCAGACCTTTATGCTTCGGAAAGCGGAATGGAAGCCTGGTTAAGCGAAGCATTTGGTGGTGAAGACTGGAAGCTTGTAGTCGATGAATTTACAAATGGAGAAATGGATTTCTGGAGGGCGGAACAGAAGATTTCTGATATGTATTGCGAAAACATAAGACGAAATTACTATCGATATGTAACGTGCATGCCAGTTAAGGATATGCATAGCAGCAAGCCCAGTGGATCACTCAAGTATCGAATGATTCATATGACGAACAGTCCTGACGGCTGTATCGTGATGAATGACAATATGCTGAAGATAAATCAAGAGATGCAAATGATGCAGACATCGCTCTTTTCAATCGATATCGATTCACACCTTTTAGATTCGGATATGATTGCGAATGAGATGTGTAATGCTGTGAAATCTTTCAGCATCGGTGACGAATTTAATATGGGAGATGCTGCTGCATTTGTTGTGTCTAGGTGCGGCGTATCTATGAAGGTTCATGATCTACTGAAAAATTATTTGGCACCACTTATTGATATTGGGGTTATAGATCGTATTGAGAAGAAGACACCAACAGGGCGCATTAAAACCAGTTTCGCCTCAAAAGATCGAATCGTTCGCTTAGCTTAGCGCAGCAATAAAAGATACCGTTGATAACAAATGAGAAAAATAGGACACATCACGCGAAAGAGCATGCTTTACCAAACGCGTGTTGAATATGGTGATTGGGCTATGAATCATGTGCAGGGGTGCTCTCATGGTTGTTTGTATCCATGTTATGCATACCTAATGGCTCGTCGATTCAAGCGTGTGGAATCTTATGAGGACTGGCTGACTCCATTCATAGTGGATAATACTCTAGAGCTCCTAAACAAGGAACTCCCCAGATACTCGGAGAAGATAAATCAGGTCCAGCTTTGTTTTACCACTGATCCTTTTATGTATGGCTATCAAGAAATTGAAGCAATGAGCATGGATTCGATATCGTTAATCAATTCATTTGACATACCTTGCAACGTATTGACGAAAGGCGTTCTTCCTCTTGAGCTTTCAAAATATGACAAGCGTAATCAGTATGGAATAACTTTAGTAACGCTCGATGAACAATATCGAATGGAAATGGAGCCTGGGGCCGCGGCTATAGAAGATCGGATTTCAGCATTGGAGGCTCTTCACAATGCGGGCTGCAAGACATGGGTAAGCATGGAGCCCTACCCAACGCCTAATCTCATTGAACAGGACGTTGCTGATATTCTACAGCGTATCAAGTTTGTTGATCGTCTTGTGTTTGGAAGAACGCATTACGATAAGCGAACGAGTAGCTACTCTACAGTCTTCAGTTATTATGCGAAGACTGCTGCATATGTTGAAAATTTTTGCCTTGAACATGGGATTGACTGTCACATTAAAGAAGGCACTCGGTAGTTATTAGCTTAGGTTGGTTCCCCGAATGGTGGCGGGACTGAAACCCCGTCAAATGCGAGCTAGACGAGGTTGCAGCTCATGCAGTCGATGTGATGAATGTTATGCCTCTCGATGATTGGTTGGGCGTGGATGATCAGATGGTTCGGACGTTTCTCGGGCTGACTGAACTTGAGAGTGTTTACGAGCCAGCAGTTCCTGAATCGCGCTGTCTCAATGGCTATACGGAGGCAATATGGTTCGAAGGAACGCTCTTAATACTCGTGATGAGCGTAGGTTCTTAGAGTTTGCTAAGAACGATAAGACCTACAGCAAGTACTACGAAGGCTTCTACATTTTGCTCAACACGGGGGGTTATGCATCTCGGAGCTTGTCTGCTTGACCGCTGACGAAATTGATTTCGATACTGGCACCATCCATGTCAACAAGTAGCTGCAGCGCTCTTCGGGAGGCGTCTATTATATCGAGAGTCCTAAGACTACGAGCGGTAAGCGCTTCATTCTTATGACGAAGGAGGGTGCTGAATGCTTCCAGGCGATTATCAATCGCAGGAAGGCGCTGGCAAAAGAGCCTGTCGTTGACAGAGTCAGCGGTTTTATTTTCCTGGACAAGAAAGAGTAGTCCGAGGTTGCCCTTTACTGGGAGAACCACTTCCGCTGGTGTATACAGAAGCATAACGACATCTACAAGGATGAGCATACCAAGTTTACCCCGAATGTTTGCAGGCACACCTGCTGCAACAAGATGGTTCGCAACGGCATCAACCCTGCAAAGCTCAAGTACATCATGGGTCACTCGGACATTGATGTTACCTTCAACGTGTATACGCGCATAGGGATCGACGATGTTTGGGATGATATGCTGAAGGTATCGGAAAACGCGGTGTGAATTGGGAAGTTACAACAAAGTTGTACAAATCCCTGGATTTACAATTTTTTCCGGGCTTGAATTGTCAAAGCAAGTGCAACGTTTGGTGATGGTAGACTTCCCAAGGGCA
>ERZ773061.1057-NODE-1057-length-10569-cov-2.733879_pt1 | contig 10569 bp, 6 predicted proteins | sample MGYA00580627_ERZ773061 | MGnify/ENA primary metagenome ERZ773061 (study PRJEB29015, sample SAMEA2738119) | human oral metagenome | biome: human oral; feature: human-associated habitat; material: saliva | place: China | collected 2223 ...
ACTCTTCGTTTGCTTCACATCTCATTTGTGCTCTTAATTCGTATACATTTCTAGAAGCTGTTCTACTTGTATCTGTAAAGTCTAGATAATCATTTACTCTAATAGAAGTATTAATGAATCTTACAGCAGCACTATTTACATAAGTCTCAAATGTAGAGAAACTCAAGTAAGGAATATCATACTGTCCCATAGCATAAGATCTCAGGAAATTAGCCTTAGGATCATAGCTAAATATAAATGGAGTTATATAATAGTAGTTCATACTTATAGTAGAAGGATCCATAACATTAAGATTACCTACATTTTGAGGTATAGTATCAGTCATTGCATTAAATCCTGGCACTAGTGTACTAAAGTCCATAGCTCTAGTTTGCGTACTCTTAATAGCATGACTATCATTCATACAGTAGTATCTTGTACCTTTGACTTCTCTAGTAAATAGATCTTCTTTCTTAATAGTCAGATTACACGTATTAGTAGGCACTGTAAATGTACGTTTAAGACTTCCTGTATCGCTTCTAAAAGAAAGCGTTGCATACACATTAAATATTCTATGCTTTACGTCATTAAGAACTAGCTTAGGTTCGAACTTACTTTCTCCAGTATAATTAAGCAAGAAAGTCTTCATATCGCTATCAGTATCTATTCTACGTCTAGAACCGTTTATCTTTATAATATTATTTCTAAGCTGTTCTCTATCCATAGCAGCAAGCTTTGCACCAGTAGACTCGAAATAATCCACTCCTACAGGCTCATAATCCACGTGAGTAAGATGACTCTCTATTATAAGAGGTTCTGCAGGCACTGTAGTTCTTACGTCACGCCCAGCAGTCATATGTACTTCTACACGTAGCTGTCCTCCTATAACAGGCTTAAATCCACCTTGTACATATTTATAGTCTATACGAATCTTATTCTGAGCTTCTATTTTATATTCTAAGTAGTCTTCGCTTCCTCTAGTAAAATACAGTCTCTTTCCTATACTACGCCACGGACTTCCACTATCCTGTCTATAATACAAGAAGATATCGCTTATAGGCATAGGTTCTTCTATAAGAAACATTTGAAGCTGATCATCACTGAATATAAACTCTTTGATGTCTATTTCTATTTGCTTAAATGTTGCCTTAAATCCCAGTATCTTTACACCGTGTAGCTCTACCATTTGTACAAGTACATCGTCTTTTCTTATACCTCTATCTACGAATACACGAGGACTCAAGCTTCCATCAGTATTCTTTGTAACTTTAATTATATGTTCTTTTTCTACTGGCATAAACTTAAGTCCGTCTATCATACACACGTTATCATTAGTATAAGTCATTTCCCAAGTATTAGCCTGAGTCTTTTTACCATATATTAACACGTCTGATAGAGGAATTCTTACAAACATATCTATCATAGAAGGTTTTGCTATCACTATTTCATTTGTATGCTGTGCCAATTGGTTCATAAGACTACTATAACGTTGAGCATGAATCAAGCTATTTTCTCTGGCTATATTCCCAACTACAGTAGAAATACTATCTATAAAGTTACTCATACCTTGTATAGTGATAGCAACTGGAGATAATAGAGATACGTCAGCTGGATTTATTCCATTTCTTACTAATTCTGTTACGGCAATATTCATAAACTCTTTCTTATCATCTATGGTAAAGCCTGTACGATAACGTCTTCTATCTCTAATTTTGTCATCCATTTATCTTCTCCTTATTTTTTAATATTATTTCCAGGAGCATTCTTCATTGGATTCGAAGTAGCTACTCCTTGTAATAAAAGTAGTTCTTTAGCTCCAAGCGTAGGAAGTGGATACTTTCCTAATTCAAGAGCCATAGCATTTCTTATAGCTCTAGCTCCCACTTGTTTAGCATACAAACTACCTCTTATTGCCCTTCCTGCAGCATTATAGTTCTTGGCTTTAATAAATCCTATAGTATTTACCCATCTATCTATCCAACCAATACCCATATTAAAGCACATATCTACTATCGCTAGTCTACGTGCAAAATTCATAGCTGTAACCCAAGGCATTCTATCAAGTTTAAGTATAAGACTATTTATATGTTTTGCCAATATATATTTAGCCTCATCTTCAGTTATTCCGTCTTTATTCCATCTATCCACTTGTTCTTTAGAAAAGGTACCACTTTCCATATTAAATCCATATCCAATAGTCCAAATACCTTTCGTATCTTTGTATTTTTTCTTTCTAAATCCTTCGTGTCTAGATATAACTTCTACAGCTGCTTTGGTAAAACCTAGTTTATCAAAATCTATAAAAGCTGGTGTCATATTCTCATACCTCCCTATACATTACTAAAATTACTTCTAGAAACATATCCTTTCTCTTCTTTCCATCTAGCAAAATGCTCTTTATTAAGATATAATGCTATATATGTTATACGTCCTTCCTTACCTCTAAGATCTATAATCTCATCAGCATTTACTCTAAAGTCTGCTTCCATTCCTGGAACATAGTCTTTAATACCCTTGTCAAGCTTTTGACGCTTACATTCTATATAGATAAGATCTTTAAGATCTTCTTCATCATAACACTCGTATAAGAACTCTACATATTTTGCCATTATCATATCTTCACATACTGTATCAACAGTGTCAAGAGCTGTATATATGTTTCCTTTATTATCTATTCTTTCGTCTTCTTTACTGTATTCTACTTCTGTCATATTGAAAAGAGACAGCTTGTTGTCGGTAAACTGTGTGAACATAGCAGAGTAAATTTCTGTATGAAATGTACGTTTATCAGGATCATATTCTGTCTGTTGTTGTATAGCTTTGTCGTCTAAATTGATCTTTTCCATAGTAGCAGACAGTCCATATACTAAGAATTTAGGATAATTTACCAAGAATTCTATCTTAGTACCAAATGTCTTTACGTTACTTTCTTCTATATTAATCTCTTCTATAGCCTTAGGTATCAACGTAATAGGAGCACTATACTTTATAACAAAGCTTCTAGTTCTATTTCCTCCATCTATTCTATAGTCTATTTGATCTTTTGCATGCTGTCTAAGTATTTCTAACAGCTTAAGATCTCCATCTGTACCCTGTTTATCTATATTAAATATAACCTTAAGATCGTGTATAAGAGCATCTGGAAGTACAGTTTCTAGTGTATATGGAATTATAAGAGGATTTTTACCATCAGGGAGTTCTTCTTTCTTATAAAATATAGGTTTAGGAACTTCAAGTGGAAATATATACTTCATCATTTCAGATACTTCATATGCCTTAGCCTCTTCATTTACAAGTACGCTAAAAAATATAGAAGCTGTTTGAAACTTTGGACTTCCAAACAGCATTAAATCTATATCTCTCATATAATCCCAAGGATCGCCAGGATTCTTCTTCCAGCTCTGTCTTCTAACTTCAAGCAAGTTTATAGCAGGATTTCCATTTATTCTATCAAATCTATCCATATTAGCAAAGTCTACAAACTTCTCATGGTTAGGATCTATATTATAAAGAGCTACAGCACGAGGAAAGATACTACGAGCAAGCATCTTTCTCAAGCTATCTTTAGTACGCTGAGCCTCTGGTAGCCTTTGTACTATCTCTGTTTCTATAAGCTTTATATCTGTATGAACAGCTACCCAGTTCTCCATATGCTTTACTACATGGCCAAACACACAGTCAAAGGTATGAAATGTATTTGTATTTGGATAAGCTCTTCCAGAAAATCCTACTTTTACATAAGGATAATCGTTCTTATTAGATACATTAAGCTTTCTTAAATTAGTATTACTCATGTTTCTTCCTCCTTACGAACTAAATCCAAACTTTATATTAAGTCTCGTATCTCTCATATTATCCTTACTAACTTGGCTCATTCTATAGAAACCTGGAGATATAGCCATCATTTCAAACAGTCCTTTAAATGGAAATGCAGGTTCATCTCCTCTATCATTTTCACTAGTTCTTTCTTTAAAGCTTGATCTAAATAGAGGTTTTCTTTCTGATTTACCTTCTGATAATATAGTCTTACTAGTACGTCCTGTAGCAAGAAGTGTAGTTCCATCTGCTCCTTGTGTATCTACTAGAGCATTTACGTTAAATCCAGATAGCACATTAAACACGTCACATTGATCTGGAGCATAAGGAATAAACGTAGTACATTTAAAAGTCATATTAATATCTTCCATATACTCGTTCTTACTCATACCATCTAGCTTATGTTGTGCAAGATGAGTAGGAGGTTCAGGTGGAATCAAGCTATAAGCAACAGCAAAGTTTATCATATTCCAGTTCATATCTACAGATACTAAATATAGACTCATCAAGTAATCCAGTCCTTTATACTTTATATATTCAGAACGCATAGGAAATCCCTGTTTAGCAGTATATTCCTTATACATAGACAGGAAATATAATAGTTTAGCTATATCTCCACGGTTATTATCCATAAAAGTTACGCTTATATCATTTTCTCCATATATTTCTGGTATACCAGGTGTAGGCATAGATTTACCATGCATGTTCATTATACCTTCTCTGTTAGTTTCAGAAAGTCTAGGAGGAGCAACTTCTTTAGTATAGTTATTAAGTAGCTTAAACAGATTACTCTTATATGCTCCATCTCTACAAAGTTCTGCATAAAGTCCAGGATCTGTAAGTACTATAGCCTTCATTTCTGGATATTGATCTAAAGAAGGATTAAGCTTTCCATCTATAAATAAGTTTAAATTAGGTCTAGTAAAGAAAGCATATGTTCTATAATAGCTGTTAGTTTCACTTTCTAATACTGGTCTATTTACAAAGTGGAAGTTTCTTGCAAAGTTAAGAGATCTTATAATAGTATTTACATACCCGAAGTCTTCAAGCATATAAGCCAAGTTATTTCTAAGATCCATTCCTATAGTTACAAGCTGATCTTTCTCCCACTCCATTTGAAGATTTTCTGTAAGTCTTTTATGAGCATAGTCTTCTTTCTCTACTACAGCAGTAATTTGAGTAAGTAACTTAGCCTGACTATGTACGTTTTTAGAATTAGTTATAGCATCGTGCTGATACTGAGATTCTCCTTTTACATCAGATAACCATCGTCCGAGCCCCAGTCTAGAAGCTATTTTACCCAGCGTTCCACCGAGTATCTTATTAGCAGGAGCCAGCACTCTAAGTATAGGAGTAGGAACTAGTCCATTAAGTCTTCCAGCTACATTACCAAATCTATCTCTAAGATAATCAAGGCTACGTTTACCTGCTTTTACAGTCCAATCATAAGCCTGAGCCTTTACTCCATTTATAGCCTTAGTACCCAATTCCTTAAGATTATCTAGCGTATCGTTTATAGTACTAGTTATAAGTCCTGTATAAGTCTCTCTAAGCTCTCCTAATGCGTCTGATATATCTTGTCTTATTCCAGTAGCAGCCTGTCTATAACGCTCAGAAGCCCTGCTAATACCAGCTATACTATCGACTGTTTCTAATAACTTAGACTTTGTATTATCTACTATTCCTCTAAAGCTACTCTTCCATGCTTCTGTTTCTGCCAGTTTAAGAGATTTAAACCACTTACTCCAGTCTTCAGTAACTTGCTTTATAGCATTACCTTCGCCTTTCTTAAACATTCCTAATAACCAAGTAGACTGTAAATTCTTATATAAAACAGCAGTAGGACTACTACTCCATCTAGATGTAAAGAAATCATCTCCTGTAAGCTTAGTATCAGATTGCCAATCATCTCTATTCATATGATCTTTAAAATAACGAGTATTCCATATTATCTTTCCGTCTCTAGTAATCTTATATCTATCTGTAGTATAAACATATTGAGACTTAGGAAGAGGAGTCAAGCTCCACTTCCAATGCTCGTAGTCTGCTCTCAGATCTTTAGGATCCACGGCATATCTAAATGGATCTGTTTTAGCAGTCATAAGAGCTTTCCACTCTAAATCAGCCTCTCTCTTAAGCTTATTAAGAGCAGCTATTCTTTCTTCTGTAGTCTTATTAGCAGCTAGAAACTCAGCTTCCCAAGCTTTAGCACTACTTTTAAGAGCCTGGCCTATTATTTCAGACCAGTTTATTTCTTGGATAGCCATAAAGTATCACCTCTTCTAAATAAGTCTCATTTTATATATACAAGTAATAGATCCGTCTACACCGTGTATAACGAATGCATGGTTTACTCTACTGAATACATAAGAGTTTATCATAGTATTAAATTGAGTACCAAACTTACTTGTAGTAGCACTAGTACCCCACATAGTAGCAACTGCATTATATCCAGAAGCCTCAGACTTTCCTTTATTATTAAGATTAAACCATTCAGATAGCTCTTCGTCTTCTACACTTATAGTAAAACTTGCTATACATCTGATATCTTTATCAGTTATAAGGTTTTCATCTGGTTCTGCTATTGTAATTTCTACTCCATCAGAAGTAGTTACAGTATATCTTATATCTACTTTCTTAGTGAAGAATTCTACATATTGTACGTCTTGTCCATTTGACAAGTGATAAGTCTTTATTCTGTAGTGAGCATATTTACTCATAAGAGCTCCCATCATTCCCTTAGCAAGTTCTATATTAATACATCTGAAAGGTATCATTTGATCAAAGCTATATCCTTTCTTATGCTTGTCATAAGGTACTACGTCTGTTCCTACGCTTCCATCGTATAATAAGTTATATCCTTTTATAAATGGAATATCATCAGGTACAGCAGTAATATTAGCAAGATCGTTTACTACTTCTGTATCATTATATAGGTTTTCTTCAAAGCTTTTCATCTGTATTTTAAATGGTTTATTAAACAGATGTTTACAAGTTGCTTGAAGTCCGCTTAGAAGTACTTTGTTCTTACCGATTTCTACTTCTTTAAATTCTCCATTAGGCATAGTCTCTAACTTATAAAGTCTTCCATCCCAGATTTTGAATTCGTCTTCTATTTTAAAAAATATCTTCTTTAAAAGATCTTTTAATGTTTTAAACATATCTTAAGTCCTCCAATTATTAACTAATTTTTATTTCTCCGTATCTAGTATGCATATAAATGTCATCATGAATAGCATGTTCATCACACAATGTAACATTATTATCTTCAGCTGGTTCTACCCAATGATATTGAGTATAGTTCCATCTAGGAGTATTTATCTTTATATTTACATTAGGAGTAAGCTGATCTACTATAAGCAAGTAGTCATCATCATCTCCCATAAGTATAAGAGCACTTCCTTCTCCTAAAAACTCTACTCTCCAAGCTTTAAATAACTTTATTATATATTGCAAGTATTGGCTCATACCTCCATATATCATACCAGAAGAGAAGATTACTTCCTTTATATCTGGGAAGCTTCCGTTAGCAGCACTTTCCTGATTCTTAACTATATCTAATAAAGCAGTACTTATATTATCCATTTCCATAGATATTTCATCTGCATCATCGTGTAATATAGTAAGATCGAAATGATATGCAAGATTAGGATCTATTTCTTCTAAGAATTTATACCAAGATTTATCCTCATTACCAGTAGCATTAAACTTATCTGGCTGTTTACGTCCTATTCTTACATAATTATACACTTCTAATATAAGATCTACTTCCTTATGATTTCTAGCACGTAGCAATACTGCATCAAGAAATCTTGCAAGTCCTATAGATCTTTCTATCTTTTGAAGCATTTTAATGAAATCGTCATTATTATTTACAGGATCAGGAAACTCTTCAAGAGTAATATCTATTCCTGTCTGTGCAAATTCATTAAGCCAATAGAATCTTACAGTAGGATGTGTCTTTATAGTATTAAAATCTAGCATCTTTTCTACCCACCCTACGGTATCTCCTATTGGAGCGTCTATATTCTTTGTAGTATTATAATTTATAAATGTTATAAAGTATACCCACAGAGCAAACCAGCTGTGTTGATGTCCTGTACTTCTGTAAGGAAATGATGTTTTAAGCAGCATATCTTTATATTTAAGTATATATCTATGTATTACTCCTATACCTGTAGTAAAGTCACTTATCTTTACGATATTATCTACTGCCAAGTACTTAGATTCTACATAAGAGAAATCCTCACTATAAACAGCATGCTTCATTTGAGCACTATTTTCCCATCTAGGATCCATAGCTACTACTTCGTCATAAGACAGTACTATCTCTTTAGACTTTCCTTTACTATAATCCTCGTATTCTGGTAATACATACTTAATAGACTTTGCATGGTTTACATCTCCCCATTGATCATCTAGACTATTAGGATCACTCGTCCTGTCTCCAGTACCACCTTCCATATTATCAAAGTCTATTATATTAGTACTATTAATAGGACGCAATACAAAGTCTACATGATATAGACTCTCAGGAGTAGTTTCAAGCGGACTCTGAGCACCACTAGCACTAGCAGCAGCTACAAAGCCTTGATTAAGCTTCTTCATCTTTTCAATATCATATACACGAGCATCCTCATATTCTCTATCAGGAGCTACCAAAGCACCATCATCTCCGACAGGAAACTTAAATCCATCTGTAGACACGTCTCTCACACGCTTTCTTATCCAATATTTATACAGTCTAAGTCCACTGAATATCTTTCTAGCTATAAAATCCAACGCAAAGTTCGTTCCTTTAAACGTATTTATATAACTAAGTACGAAAGTCAAACTATCTCTATAGCTATCTGGCATTCTAGATGGAAACGAAAGTCCAAATTCTTGGAACTTATCTTCAGATTCTTCTCTAGTATAAGAAGTCTTATTAAGACTATTGCTATAAGTAAAGATATAAAACATACAGATAGCACGAAGCTTTATAGTAGTAAGCTCTAAAGACTCGTCATAATCAGTAGTCTCTATCATATAAGTAGATCCATAAGTCTTAAGCCATACCTTACGCTCATTATTAAACATCTCTCTATAAGTAGTAAACTCACGCTTATTAGGCGTATAAAGTATTTCAAACTCTCCTGCTTCTCTAGCTTCTATCAAATTTATATCCTTATCAAGATATCTCAAGTATTCCTTATCTGGATGCTGAGCTATAAGCGTATCTAGTCTACCAGCTTTCTTAAGCCTAAATATCTCAGACTTAGTCAAATGATGTATAGGAACTTGCTCTACAGACGTTACTCCTGCTCTCGTAGTAGTTCTTTCTATATAGATATAGTCCTCGTCATCTGTATCTATAGGAGGCTTTCCAAGAAGCATTCTATAATAAGGATTATATTCTACATAAGTTTCCAGTATCTCGCTACTTCTCAAGTAATTCATTACGCTATCAAGTATACCAAGATTCTTAAGTACAGGCCTAAGTTCTTTTCCATTATAAGCATAGAGATGATCCCATTCTGTCTTAGATATCTGATCTTCTGGAAGTAAACTACGGTTTATAGCCTCAAACATATCGTCATCAAGCATATAATCATAATCAGACAGTACATCATATTCCATTACGGCTGCCTTAAATCTCAGATACGAGGCCTTTTGATCGGTCTCGTATTCATAAGATTCTGCTAGTTTAGTCTGTTTACAGATAGTACCTTCTATCAATCTGTTTATTTGTTGCAATCTACTATCTAAAACTTTAGACATAATTTATTTCCTCCTAGTATCCAAATGGATTTGCTTTTCTAAGTCCTAACTCTCCTTGAGATTGTAATAGTTGTAGCTCTTCTGGACCTATCGTATGTACTGTTCCGTTAAGCATAAAGAGCTTTACATCCTTGCTCCAGTCTATTACTGTATAGTTTGTATCTTCTTTTACTACAATTGGATTACCAGTGTAGTCTTTAGATATAAGCTCTCCTGCCTTTACAGTAACTGTTTTAGTAGCAGTACCCTCTATATGTTCTATAAGCAGAGTATTAACTGCTATTGGTTTATTACTTTTATCTTTTATTTCTACTATCGCCATTTATTTAATCCTCCTAATATCTTAAAGCTTTTTCTAATGGACTTATTTTCTTAGCCTGATCTTTCTCATTCTTAGCCAAGTTAATAATCAATGCCTTATTAGCATCATTACTGAATAGTCCGTTAAACATTCCTGCAGTAGCCCCTACTTCGTATACAGATATAAATCTATATTTCTTACTTCCAGTTTCACGCTGAGGCTTACTTACATCGTCATAATCTCTAATAAGAGTTCCAAGCAATAGCTCGAATGATAGCTGAGCAGCATTGATTTTCTTATTAGATTTCATTGCATTATATATAGTATTCAAGTGTAGATTTATTGGAATCAAGTTACTTACGTTTCCACCAAAGTAAAGTTGCATTACTTTTGCAGTAGTCATTTCTCTCATATAGCTATTAGTTTGTATCAAGAATACATCGCCTTTACTATATTTAAATATTACGTGAGCCTCAAGCTCTCTGTCTTCTTCTACATTTGGTCTTATAATTTCTCTAGGAGTAGTCTTTACTTCTGTTCCAAGCGTTAGAGTATATTCTTCGTCCTTAGTATTAAGTATAGTTCCATACGCCAATACATTGTAATAGTTATACTCTGCGTCTATAGAAGAAGTAGGAACTCTCCAAGTAATATCTTCTGTACAGTATACTTTTACTATACCATCTATAGGATCTGTCTTTATCTCGAATAAA
>ERZ773061.1071-NODE-1071-length-10503-cov-3.334514_pt1 | contig 10503 bp, 13 predicted proteins | sample MGYA00580627_ERZ773061 | MGnify/ENA primary metagenome ERZ773061 (study PRJEB29015, sample SAMEA2738119) | human oral metagenome | biome: human oral; feature: human-associated habitat; material: saliva | place: China | collected 2223 ...
TTGATATCGAACCCGTCATGCTCACGGATATAATTTTCGACTGACTTCGTAGATTTTAACCCCAAATAGTCCATAAGCTCTTTTGTTGTAACCGGGGATGATCCATCGAAAAGTGCATAATAAGCGGTCTCGAGTTTTTCATTTCGCTCTTTCTGATTCTGCTCTTTTGACTTTCTGCCCTCTTGTCCTTTTTGCCACATCGGCTTTTCTTCTCCGAGTTGGATATCGGCAAGCACGCCCGAGTCATCCAAGAAATGCACGGGATAACTGAACCACATATTGATAGGTTTGAATTTGGCAAACTCCCGAAGCGTTCCTTCCACGCGCCACGCTGTCGAAATTTCGATTGCATGACGGGCCTCCTCGATCTTGTCCATCCATGGCTTACGATCAAGTATATTCGGAACGGCTTTTTCAAAGTGAGTTCGCATGATTGCAGCACTTTGGAGATCGTCGAGTGTGACTTCCTCTTGGTAATATCCAAGGTTGCACGTTTGTAATGCCTCTTGGTATATCCGGCAAGCTGTATGATTGATACGCTGCACGATCAGCTCTTCTGTGACGTCCAATTCTACCAAGTCGATCAGCGCGTCCGGATCTCGAGCGAATACGCCCGATCCACTAGCGCGGTCCATGGACTTCTTGTTCCCTTGCGAGCCCTTCGAGTGGTGGTGGCAATAAATCACGGAGCACCCGAGCTCTGTCGCCACTTTGTCAAACTGATTCGTAAAGTGTGCCATTTGGTCCGCGCTGTTTTCATCACCCGTAAGGACTTTATAGATTGGATCGATAATCACGGCTATATAATTCTTTTTGAGCGATCTCCGGATCAATTTCGGCGCGAGCTTGTCCATCGGTACAGTCTTACCGCGTAAGTTCCAAATATCGATATTTTGTAAATTGTTCGGTTGCAATCCCATTGCTTCGTACACGTCGCGGAATCTATGGAGACATGACGCGCGATCTAACTCGAGATTGACATATAGGACCTTGCCTTGTGTACAGTTCCATTCAAGCCATTTCTGACCTTCTGCGATTGCGATTGACATTTCGATCAAGCTGAATGACTTCCCGGCCTTGGATGGCCCAGCGATTAACATTTTGTGTCCTTGGCGGAGCACGCCTTGGATCAGCTCGGGCGCAAGCTCTGGAAGGTTATCCCAACTATCCCCAAGGCCTTCCGGATCTGGTAGATCGTCGTTCAAGTCCTCGATATACTGATACCATTCTTCCCAATTTCTTTTTCCGATATTGGTATCGACGAGGAATTGCTTCTGCCCGTTTCGCTCGAATCCCGGCATACGGGACAAGCGCGACGGGTTGCGGTTCTGTGTATCGACCGAGATCCCGTTTTTCTGACAGATCTTATATAAATAGTCAACGCGCTTTCTGTATTCGTCATAGTTGCCCGCGTCCACCTTCACGATAGCGTGTAAGGACTTGTTTCCACTATAGACAAGGGCCACGATTGGAAGCTCGAGTTCCTTATAGATCGCGTTTTGTTTCTCAACGCTCATGCTGTCCGATTCAACGAGGGCATAGCGGAATTCCGTCACGTTCTCGTTCTTCGCGCCCTTGCCATCAAGCGGATTGAAGCGAATCCACGCGCCCGCTTCCTTGCGATAGTCCCCGAGGACAGCCCCGATATCGCCGTTGCACTTGGATAACTGCTCGATCAGTTGCCCGGCTGTCCGGTCATACGCTCCCTTTGTCGGAAGCCATTTTTCGATCTCGCCCGTTTCGTCGTTTACTTTCGGATAGCTTTCTGTGACATATCCGACGTTCTCGGACGATTCAAACAAGGCCTCGAGGTATCGGATGATCTCTTGCGTCGGATTCCAAAAAGCCGGCTCATGGATCTCTTTCCCCTCAATCCAGTTCTTATCAATGACGCGATAATCGCGATCGATCGTATCATTCCAATCGAGCTCGTGAGCGCCTTCGCTATCGTTCGAGTACGGATTCACCCACCCGTGATCTTTCGCGAGTTGGACAATCGTCCCACCCGTTACGATCGAGCCCGCTTGTTCGTTGAAGGTGTCCCATTTCTTGAAACATTCGAATTTTCGATATCTTGTATCATTCTGCGACCAATTATCCCAATCCGAAGCGGTGTACCCTTCATGTTTTAAGGCCATCCCGACATTGATCCACTCTTGATAGGACAAAATGGCGGGGTTGATATGATCGAGTAATGGCAATAGATCAAAGTCTTTTTCAGTCATTTTGTCCCCTCCTTTTACAATCTTTCAGCAATTGCAGCGATCACATTTACGGTAACACTATTCCCAGCTTGTTTATAAAGTTGACTGTTTGAGTTGACCTCTTGCGCCTTATCAAACGCCCAGTCCGGGAATCCTTGCAATCTCCAACATTCCAGAGGTGTCAATTTACGAATACGAAAGTCTGGCTCTACCACTCCTTGACTCTCACCCGTCAATAAAGTATTCGCTATCTGTTTACCAACTCTTCCCCGTCTTGTTTTAGAGTTAGGGTGTGATAGGTTGATACTATCCCCGACTTCTGCTTCGGCATACCCTTGTTTGGTAGCTTCCTTAACTCGGATTTTAGGTTCAAGGTTTCCGCCTTGATAAGCTCGAATTGTTGGTGCTATGCCGTCTGTGTCATAGACAACTCCGCTTTGGTTAAAGTTAGGTTGTAAAACTCCGAATTGTTTAATCTCGTTCGGTATAGCGATTTGTTTCGGCTCTTTATAATCTCTAGCCAACAGAGTTCCGACTAGACCTTGCGAATTGTAAACCACGCTACTAGATCCTTGCCTTGTACCGTTCGGATTTTTAGTATTCCCAATAATTTCTATTTTTGGCTGTTGATTATCAGATTTTGCATTTTCTCCGATGATAGGAAAAACTTGTCGTCCACTTGATCCTCTAAAATGTCCGATAATGAACACTCGCTCCCGATTTTGAGGGACTCCGAAATTTTTGCTGTTAAGCACTTGCCATTCGACATCATACCCCAGTTCATCAAGCGCTCCGATGATTGTTTTGAAGGTGTTCCCTCGGTCGTGGTTGAGGAGTCCTTTGACGTTTTCAAGAAAAAGATACTTGGGCTTGAGAATACTTGCAAACCGTGCAATTTCAAAGAAGAGAGTTCCTCTAGTATCTTCAAATCCTCGTCTTGCTCCGGCAATCGAGAAGGCTTGGCACGGAAAGCCTCCGCAAATGACGTCAACTTCTCCAATAGCTCGGATTTCATCGTCTGTGACTGTTGTGATATCATGTAATTCAATTTCTCCTTCTGTGTTGTGTATTGCTTTGTAACTAGCTCTTGCGAATTTGTCTATTTCGCAAAAGCCAATACATTTATGGCCGGCGGATTCCATCCCAAGACGAAATCCACCAATACCCGCGAATAAATCTAAAAATTTCACACTTTCACCTCTTTTTCTTTTTCAAGTTTTTCAACCAATTCAAGCAGCTCGTTAACTTGCCTTTTAACGTATGCTAGTTGAGCTTTATTCATTCGTTTTGACGATTTTATTAAATCTTGAGAAAACTCGATAAGTACCAAAACTAAACTTTGTTCCTTGCTCATTATGTCTCCTTTTTCTAATTTGGTAAGTATTCGCTCGCTCTGATCCCGGGCGGTATTCTCCACCCGTTCGCGGCGATACGATCAATCATATTTCTAGCGCTCTCAAAGTTCCACATCCCGACGTTTCGGAAGCCTCGACTCTCAAGGAAACGAATTTGTTTCGGCGTTGAAAGTCCTTCGTTTCTGCGCTTGTTTAAGCGATCAAGCAAGAGATTCGCTTTTCCGGCGTTCCCCACTTCATCGGTAAAGATACCGTACTTCTCAAGGGCCTTGAGTTGTTTCTCTGATGGTGGTAACATTTCATACCCAAAGTTAGGGACATAATTCGTAAGATCTTCGGCATGGATGGACATTTCGAATTGCAACGGATCGACGAGTTTCCGCTTGCGTTTTCGCATTTCTGCGAGCTGTTTCGCAAGGGCTTCTTCGCGTTCTGCCACGACGTCTTCTGCGCTTTTGGCTTCCATTGCTTCGAGATCGAGCACGACGCCCGTTTCCTCTTCCATATTCTCGACCATTTTTTTTGCAACTTCCGGGCTCTCGCATATCAAGTGAGCCGGCCGACATAGCTCATGGCGTTCGGTGTGCCATAGAAAATCGAGAAGAAGAAGCTCTTCTTTTCCCGGATGGAGACGCGTCCCACGTCCCACCATCTGCGAATAGAGCGCTCGGACTTTCGTCGGACGTAACACCACCACGCAATCAACCGAGGGGCAATCCCACCCCTCCGTGAGTAACATAGAGTTACAAAGAACGTTATACCGGCCACGCTCAAAGTCTTCGAGCACTTCCGCCCGATCTTTCGATTCGCCGTTGACTTCGGCTGCTTTAAAGCCTCGCTCGTTTAAAATATCGCGGAATTTCTGGCTTGTCTTAACTAGTGGAAGAAAGACGACTGTTTTTCTGTCCTTGCAATATTCGGCCATTTCGTCCGCAATCTGTACGAGGTACGGATCGAGTGCCGTTCCGACGTCGCTCGCTTTAAAGTCTCCCGCGGACATTGAAACGTTTGAGAGATCGAGATCGATCGGAATCGTTAAGGCTTTAATCTTGGAGAGATAGCCCTCTTTTATCGCTTGGACGAGTGAATACTCATAGGCCAAGCTGTCAAAATACGATCCGAGGTTCTTCATATCTCCACGGTCTGGCGTTGCTGTAACCCCGAGGACTTGCGAATCTCCGAAATGGTTTAAAACTTTCTGATAGCCGTCTGATATAGCGTGGTGAGCTTCATCGACCACGATCACGTCAAACCAGTCGGGCGGGAATTGACTCAAGCGTTTCTCTCGTTGCATAGTTTGGACAGATCCCACGACGACCCGATACCAAGAGCCTATTGACGTACTTTCGGCCTTCTCTAGCGCCGTACCGAGTCCCGTTGCGGTCTTGAGCTTGTCGCTTGCTTGATCCAATAATTCGGATCTGTGAGCGAGTACGAGGACGCGTTTCCCTTCTCGGACTTGATCTTCAATGATTTTAGAAAAGACGACCGTCTTCCCCGTCCCAGTTGGAAGGACGAGAAGGGTTCGTTTTCGCCCTTCTGCCCACTCCTTCTGAACGGCTTCCCGCGCCTCTTGTTGATAAGGCCGTAATTTCATCTATACCCCCTTAAAATTGACCCGGGTTGAATCCTTGCGTCGGTTGCTGCTGATAGCCTTGTTGAGCTTGTCCCGGTTGCGCGTTCAATACCTTCGTGTAGTCCACGTCTTCGGCATAGATCATCCCTTTTACTTCGTTGTACTTGTTTCCGTTATACTCACGAGTTCCTACTTTACAAACTCCGACCTTACCGATGATTGAATTCCAATCCATACGAAGGGGCTCGCCTTTACGTTTTTGTCCGATTGCTCCAAAGAACGCGGAGAGCATACCTTCGGTCGAGCTATGCAAGAATAGATTATGACGAAGCTCGGCCTCGCCTTCATTCGCTACGATTCGAAGATGTACAGTAGCTTTAGGACAAGCTGGTAACTTGCCGGGGTTTTGAGGGTTCGGCGTGTGCCGTCCGCGCTCATAGTTTGCGACTGTAAAATAGTATAGGCCATCTGGCAATAGGACGAATTCGGAATCCTTTTGAATCGTGTCATCCCATCCAAATTCGCGGTCGTAGTTGTTAAATTGTTGTGTCATGGTTATTTCTCCTTCAATTCTTATAATTCGTTAGTGTTAAATGGTAATTCCGGATCTTTCCGGACTTGGTTTTGGATAACGTCAAGTGTAGCGTCCCAATTCGCGACGATCATATCCCAATAATTCGCCGGGAAGTTTTCGATCGGTGTTCCCATCGGGAAGTGTCCGCGGATATATGCCACGTCTTGCAATTCGCTTTCTGTCACGCCGTGCGGTGTCATTAAGTCGATTAATGCTTGCGGAAGTGTCCCGCTTGTTGGTGCTTGTTGTGCTTGTGGTGCGCGTCCCATTTCTTGGGCTACCTCTTGAGCAATCTCGGTCAATTGTTCCTTAATATCGTTCTTCGGTTGTTCCTCCGGTTGAGGCTCTGGCGTTGGTTGTGCCGGTTGCGGTTGAGGTGTCACTTGTTGCGTCGCGAAAATATGCGCGATACTGTCATAAGTAAACGGCAATTGATCCGGCAATCCGTGACGGTTCTTTGCGTCCCACGCCGGACGGTGGTTCGTGTACATAACACGTTCGCCCCCTTGGGCCTTTTTCTTTCCAGTGTCGGTTGTCATGACGATTGTCTTATAATTCGCGAAAAGCACCATATCGGCCCATTCCTTCACGAGTGGCGCTGTTTTCGAGCTTGACTTTTGCCCGAGCTTCAATTCATATCGGTCGTATGATCCCATTTCGTCCGGTTGCTCGAATTTTTTGATTTGTGCGTGTGCTGTCAAAACGACGTTGATCCCGTTGTCCACTAATTCACTCAAGCTATTCAACAGACGCCCGATCTCTTCTTGGACGTATGTATAGCCCTTGCCCCATCCAAAATCTTCGATCCCGTTCTTTTGGTGCTGTGCGCAAACATAATCGACCGCAAGTTGTTCCGCCCAGTCGATCGTATCGATGACTAGCGTCTTGCAAGCGTCTGGATTCGCCTTGATGAACGCGATCTCATTTTTGAGCATTGTCCAACTTGTAGGCTTGTCCATACGGGCCACGTCCATATTGTCCGTTGATCCCTCGGTGTCGATGAATACCGGATCCGGGAATTGACTCGCAAAGCTAGACTTTCCGATACCTTCCGGGCCGTAGATGACGACTTTTTGAGCCCGCGCCTTCCTTCCTCTTGTGATCTGCATTTTTTATTCCTCCTCGTCGTCGAAACGGCTTGCCAATAACCCGCGCAACATCCCCTCGAGATATTTGTGTTTTGCTTCTTCGATCTCTTCTGTCAGATCTTTCGGCTTTTTTCCGTCCAGCGTTTCGAGCTCATACGTTGCATTTACGACAAGCAATTCGCCCCCGAACGCTTCGGCTGTTTTTTGCATTTTGTCGCCATTTCTATCTAGTGCTTCCATGGTACTGGTTGCAGCGTCTTGGATATCTTCCGACCAATTCGCGGTATAGGCAAAAGCTCCTTCATTGCTCTTGTAACTTACTAAATAGTTTCCTGTTTCTAGGCTTCGAATAACGATAAATTTTTCTGTTTTTTTCATGATTTTTCCTTCTTTCTGTTTTTAGAATCCGCCTTGCCATCCTTGAGGCTGTGCGATTTTTTCGGGCTCAATACTGTACCCGTCTTCGATGATGACGGAACACTCTCCGCCTGTGGAAACACGCGTCGCGATTGCTTGCAAGCCTTCGTTTTCGAGCCATGCCCCAAATTCCGCAAGTGTGATCTGGTCCATCTGTTCTAACTTGTCAATTAAGACGAAGCCACAATCTGGCTTGAGCTTGCGAACGATAGCCGTCGCGACTTGTAATTGTTGAGATCCGGACATATTGTCCCAACGTTGCCCGAGGTATAAGAGCTCTCCATCGTCCACGGATAAGCCCGGCAATGGCAAGTCCGCGTTTGTTAGCAAGTCCGTTTTCTGCTTGCGAATACCCTCGATCACAAGATCCAATTCGCGGTATTGCTCGCGGTAAATCTTCGCGTCCTCTTCCGCCTTGTCTTTGTCAAGATTCGCCCGGACTTTGAGGTTGATCTGCTCAATATTCGCGATACTTTCTTCGATCTCTTGTGTCGATTCGTCAATCAGATCTTGCGCGTCTTTGCGAGCGATATCCAAATCTTGCGCGAATTCTTGGTTCTTTTCTTTTGCTTCCTTGAGTAATGTTTCCAAACGTTGCACGTCAGCAAGGGAGGCTTGATAGTAACTTTCTATTTTCGCGAGATTCTGACGCTTGCGAGCATTTTCGCCATTTCGTCCGAGGATCTCTTGTTGTTGTTGGATCAACTCCGCGATTGAGACGAGCTCTTTTGGCGCGTCCGGATAATACGGTTGCTCTTTGGCAAACTTTTCTTTCTGGTCCGCAATCACTCCGATAGCGTGGCGCTCTTGGTACTTGGTCTTCTCTTCCATTTCGAGCTTGACGAGTTGATCACCTACCCCGATAATTTGTAGAAGCGTTGTCGCCTTCTCTTTATTCGTCATTTCCATAAATTTTGGAAGATCAAGAGCAAGCTCTTCGACAAAGCTATCAAGCAATTTCTGGCCGGCCTTGTTTCCACTCGGGTCAATAACCTTTAGATCGCTATTCTTTCCTTTTCGTTCAACGATAAGGCCATTTGATAGCGTGATTTTTAGACTTGGGGGAATCGTTGATCCCTCGCGCTGTGGTTGCGAAGGTTTGTACTTGTTACCACCCAAGGCCCACGCTATCGCGTCTAATACGCTTGTTTTGCCTTGGTTATTGTTACCCCCGACGATCGTCAGTCCCTTCGCTGACGGCTCGATCTTGACCGCTTTAACGCGTTTCACGTTTTCGATCTCGAGCTTATTGATTGTTACCATCTTTTAGTTTCCTTTCCAATAGTTGATATTCCCGATCAAGAGACGCGTTCAAGAGTTGGATCTGCTCGCGTTCGATAGCTCGTAAACGATCGACTTCTCTTTCAAGCTCTCTGATACGTTTTGACTTTCTACCAAACATTGCTCACGCTCCAATCATTGTCTGAAATTGAGCTCTTGCGTTGTTGTTTTAAGTCTTCCCAGACACTCGCTTTTATTTCGCGATTGTATTCCTCTTGAAGATCTAGCAATTCTTGGATCTTCGCTTGCTGCCGTTTCTTCTTTTCTTCTTGTTTAACGTCAATTAGGCAAGTGATGAAGCCGGCCACGAAGAAAATGATCGCGATCGTTCCCGCTCCTAATAATTGACTTGTGAGACTAGGCTCTAGCATTTTTGATATACTCCTTTTCCATTTCTAAAATTTCGTACACGTCCCGGACGTCGTACATTTTCTTTTTCCCTTGCTTCCGAAATGCAAGTCCTCTTCGTTCTAGCTTCTTAATGTAGCCATGATCGAACCCGAATTTCTTCATTAAGGCCTTTTGGTCTAGTGGTAATCTTTCCAATTTCATTTCTTCCTTGAGCTCTTCCTTTATGATCTCGACCATCTGTTTTAGATAGACTTTCGCGATCTCGTCCGAAATCAAGGGAGGCAATTTTGTTTCCTCCATTTCTTCGTTCCTCCAATTGTGCGGGCAAGCACTTTCTGATATAATTAAGATAGATAATTTAAGCAAGCGCTCGAACGTTCTCGCTCGGGTGCTTTTTTGCGCCCCTTCGTTCTCATTAGTGAACACTCTCGGTAAAAAAAATACCAATTTCGTCTTTTGAGAATCCGAGGATTGTTGCGACTTTTATCAATTCGTCTGCGTCGAATGAAACAAAGCCATTTTCTCGTTTAGCGTATCGAGCGCGATCAGACCATCCGAGGGCTTGTGCCATTTCGTCTTGTGTCAAACCTTTTGCAATTCGTTCCGCTTTAATTCGTCGATGATTTACGGTCATATAATGGACCTCCTTTCGTTCGTTTTTGCTCGTTCTCTTTCGGGAACAATTTCAGTATAAACTAACCGTTCCCTTTTGTCAACACTTTTTTTCAAAAAAAATACATTTTTTTATTTTTTAGTATTATTTGTACTTTTTAGGGAACGGTGGTATAATAGAAACGTGAAGAAAAAGGAGTAAAAAGTCATGCACACAAACGACGAAATAATAGAATTGATAAAGGGATTAAGCGCTGAAAAGAATATCTCTTTGAGTGAGCTTGCGAGAAAAACGAATATGGCAAAGTCGGCGATCTCTCGTTATTTTAATAAGACGCGAGCTTTTCCATTGAATAGGGCGGACACTTTCGCAAAAGCTCTTGGAGTAACCCCGGAATTTTTGCTCGGAGTTAAACCAATAAAGAAAGAGCCGGACTTTTCAGACTTGGATCTCCGAAAAATGGCCGAAAATGCGAAGACCTTCGACGGCAAACCATTAAATGAAGAAGATATCGTCGCTATACAAAATATTATTGAAGGATATCTAAAAGGGAGATTATGAGACTAGAAGACATTTGTCACGAAGCCGGCGTCACGCTTGCTTATTTCGATAATGATCTATGGCAACGCCCGGGAATGATAATAGATGAATTGAAGATTGTCTTCGTAAATAAGGAGCTGTCCGAGGAGGCCCAAAAACGCGTTATTTTGCACGAAATAGCCCACTTGAACCATTCCAAGGCTCAATATGCTATCAATCCGATTCGGTGCGAGAACGAAGCGAATAGGGCCATGATTCGGGCTCTTATCCGCGAGGAACTAGACGAAGGCCACGAATTCAATTATATTCGATTCATGGAACGGCATAAATTAAAAACGACCACGGACGAGATCATGGTCGTTGACGAATATTTTTCGTTAATAGGATAAAAAAAGGAGAAAAATTATGGATTTCAATAAAATCAAGAGCCTTGCGAAAAAGGCGACTGAAAAAACAGCAGACGGAATTTCGTCGATGAACGAAATGAGAAAGAAGGCTGCTCAA
>ERZ773061.1075-NODE-1075-length-10476-cov-9.033874_pt1 | contig 10476 bp, 17 predicted proteins | sample MGYA00580627_ERZ773061 | MGnify/ENA primary metagenome ERZ773061 (study PRJEB29015, sample SAMEA2738119) | human oral metagenome | biome: human oral; feature: human-associated habitat; material: saliva | place: China | collected 2223 ...
GAAGAACCTTTAGGGGATGCGGCGTTACTTGCCGGTGTCCAAAAATTCCCAGCGCGTATTAAATGTGCCACGCTTGCGTGGAAAGCATTAGAACGTGCCGTAGAAAATGAAAAAGCATAAGAAAGTGGTGACAAAATGAGTGGAGTTCCTGAATTAGCCGATTACAAATATGGCTTTCACGAGGATGTAACACCTGTTTATGAAACAGGAATGGGATTAAGCGAAGAAGTCGTTCGTACGATTTCAAAAGTGAAAAACGAGCCACAATGGATGCTTGATTTCCGATTAAAATCATTGAAGACATTCGAAAATATGCCAATGCCAACATGGGGTGCGGATCTATCAGAGATTGATTTTGATGCGATTACGTACTTCAAACGTGCTAGCGACAAGCCAGCGCGTTCTTGGGATGATGTTCCTGAGAAGATTAAAGATACTTTCGAGAAAATCGGAATTCCTGAAGCAGAGCGTGCGTATTTAGCCGGAGCTTCTGCGCAATTTGAGTCTGAAGTGGTTTACCATAATATGAAAGAAGAATTCGATAAGCTCGGAATCGTCTTTACAGATACAGACTCAGCATTAAAAGAGTATCCTGAATTATTCAAAAAGTATTTTGCAAAACTAGTACCACCAACCGATAACAAATTAGCGGCGTTAAACTCAGCCGTATGGTCAGGTGGAACGTTCATCTACGTACCAAAAGGCGTGAAATGTGATGTACCGCTTCAAACGTACTTCCGTATCAACGACCAAAACATGGGACAATTCGAACGTACGCTCATCATCGTAGACGAAGGAGCCAGCGTACACTATGTAGAAGGATGTACAGCGCCAACGTACTCTTCAAACAGCTTGCATGCGGCGATTGTAGAAATCTTCGTTGAAGAGGGTGGCTACTGCCGTTATACAACCATTCAAAACTGGTCGGATAACGTGTATAACTTAGTAACGAAACGTGCCAAAGCTGCTGCTCACGGAACGGTTGAGTGGATCGATGGAAACCTTGGAGCGAAGACGACGATGAAATATCCTTCCGTATTCCTAGATGGACCATACGCCAAAGGAACAATGTTATCGATTGCGTTTGCAGGAGAAGGCCAACACCAAGATACTGGTGCGAAGATGATCCATAATGCGCCACATACGTCAAGTTCAATCGTTTCAAAATCGATTGCTAAAGATGGTGGTGCCGTAAACTACCGTGGTCAAGTAACATTTGGGAAGAAATCAGATTATTCCATTTCTCATATCGAATGTGACACGATTATTATGGATGACAAGTCGAAATCAGATACGATTCCATTTAACGAAATTCATAATGATAAAGTTGCACTTGAGCACGAAGCCAAAGTCTCAAAAATCTCAGAAGAGCAATTGTTCTACTTGATGAGTCGCGGAATTAGCGAGTCAGAAGCAACAGAGATGATCGTTATGGGATTCGTTGAACCATTTACAAAAGAACTTCCTATGGAGTATGCTGTTGAACTTAACCGTTTGATTGCGTACGAGATGGAAGGTAGCGTAGGTTAGTTTTTAATAAGACCCTAGAAACGTTGTTAAATCAATGTTTCTAGGGTTGTTCTTTTTTGTGTTTTTAAAAATGACCATCAAAATGACCATCAATTGGTTAAAAATTTACATATTTTGCAAAATTATCGGCTATTTCATCTCTTTGTTTTTCTGTTACGTGAGTATAAATATCCATAGTAGTTTTGATGTTAGTGTGTCCTAATCTTTCTTGAACTACTTGAATAGGAGTACCCATTTCAAAGAGTAGTGAACAATGACTATGACGGAAACCGTGAATAGTTATCTTTTTAAGATTGTACGTATTGATAATAGTTTCAAGCCAATCATTTACATAACATGGACGGTATAACTTATTATTGTGATAAGTGAACAACAACTGATGTTTATTCAGTGAGTTAATACCTTTTTTCATAAGCTTTTTAGCTTGTTCAAGCTTCCATTTTTTGAGAGTTAATACCGTTTCATTATCAATGCTCACAGTTCTAACTGATTTTTTTGTTTTTGGGGTAGAGATAATAGGAACATCATTCTCATCTAAAGAAACGCCTTTTGTGATATGAATTAATTTGTTTTCAAAATCAATATCAGACCATTCAAGGGCTAGGGCTTCCCCTTTTCTCATACCCGTAAAAGCAAGTATACGGAAAAATGCGTTAAACTTTAAGTTTCCATAGTCTTCTAAGCAACTGAAGAAATGCTTTAATTCTTCAGTAGAGTAGAATTTGTTTATTTCAACTACTTGAGCTTTCTTTTTAGGTAGTCTAACCTTTTTCATAGGGTTATCAGAAATTAAATTAAGCTTTATAGCGTAGTCAAATACTTGTTGAGTGATACCTTTAGGATATTTAGCACTGTTAAAGTGTTCTGCCCATTGGTTTACAAGTCTTTGACAGTCAATTACAGAAAAGCTATCTATTTTCTTATTTCCAATTTTAGGTAAAATGTGTAGCTTAGCGTATCTTACAGTAGTTGCATAAGTACCAGGCTTTACAATATTTCTATGTTCAATCAGAAATAACTCGTATACTTGTTTGAAACTATATTTAGCATTTTTATTTTTAAAGGCATTATTCTCATGTTCTAGTTTTAATCTAGCTTCAGAGAGTACCGCCTCTTTTTTTGTTTTATAACCTCTTCTAGTAGTGGTTATACGTTTACCCGTTAATGAGTCTAAGCCCAAATAAACCTTTACTAAGTATCTTTTTGAACCGTCTTTTAATTTATATTCTTGTATCATGTTTATCCTTTCTATTTCCACCCCCACGGTAAATATAAAAAGGAATATTAATTAGTCGCAATTATTAATTAATGTTTCAATCTCTTCTATTGCATTGTTTAAAATGTTTTTAGCTTCAGTAGTTATTTTACTATCTAAATTATCTGATATATTCAAGTAGAAAGGTAAATTATTTGTTTCCCCTGAGTAGTCAGAAATTTTTCTAACCTCATCAGATAATGTTAACTTAATATCAAAAAGTAAACCTCTAGTATTTTTTGGAGTAGTGTAAACATGCCTATCTATGATTTCATCAACAAAATTTTCTATATCTTTATTAGAGTAAATAGTTAACTTTAAGAATTCAATCTGTTTCTCAATAATAGAAAGAATTTCTCCACCATATTTATAAACAAAATCTGAGTTTTCTACATCAATATCTATATACGGTTGTTGAAATAATATTTCTTTTAAGCGTTCTAGTGCATACTTTAAAGCATACTCTTTTTTAGAATTGGATATTAAGGCTTCTACAGTCGTATTACCTAAATTTGCAATCTTAGATAATTTTTCCATATTAGGCTTATTACGTCCGTTTTCCCAGTTGCTTAAGGCTGAAACGGTTGCTCCTATTTCTTGAGCAAAGCGTTTTTGGTCATAGTTTAGTTTAATACGAATTTCTTTAATACGATTACCTAAAATAATATCTTCTTGTTTTTTCATGTACAGCCCTCCTCGATACTATAATAACAACAATTACAGAAAATTACAATTAAATTATTGACATTTAACAAAAAAGTGGATATAATTAAATTACAGAAAGTTACAGAAAGGGGTGAAAGTAATGAATTTAATAGTATCTTATCGAAAAATGACTGGTAAAAATCAAACGTATTTTGCAAATGTTCTTGGAATTTCTTTAAACTCTTATGCAAATAAGGAAAAGGGAAGAACTCAGTTTACGCAAAAAGAAATGGAGCTTTTTTATCGTGAGGTAAAAAAATACATTAAAAATATTTCAGTTGAAGATATTTTTTTTAGCCAAGAATTACAGAAAATTACAACGTAATCATTTTTGAAATTAATTCAATAAGAAAGGAGGTTATAGAATGACAGTACAAGGCATACCCGTTTATCTGCCCGAAAGTGTACAGAAAGAAATTTTTGAAGAGTTGCTTAAATTAACTTTACAAGCCGTAGAGAAAGCAAAAAAAGAAATGCAAGCTAATACAAATACCCGTTATTTGAATAAAAAGGGGCTATGTGAGTATTTTACGTGTGCACCTAGGGTGATTGAACAGTGGCAAAAAGAGGGGCTTAGAAGCTTCTATAAGGGCAAACAAATCATGTTTGATATTAATGATGTGCATGAGTTTTTAGAAAAGAAGAAATTTTAAAAGCTTAATTAAAAAATAGGGAGTAATTGAAAATGACTACAACAAAATTAAGTTTACCTCGTTACATTCGATTGGTTGAAACTGACAAAGAAAACATCATAATCACAGTTATAAAGAATTGTACAAAAGAACAAGCCCTACAACAAGTAGAGCAAGATAGAAATACAAAGATTGAACCTTGGAATAATGTTCACTCAACAAATAAGAGCGATAGGACAATAAAAGAAGAAGCTAATGCGTTCTATATTATTGAAACAATTACAAAATAAAAAGGCACCCACCCCCACGGTAAGCACCTTACACAGTCTACAAGACAAACTGTTTCTTTAATTGATTATAGCATAAATACGCTATCTCTACAATGTTTCTTAGTTGTTGTAGTGAATGAACCACAAACAAAAGAAACCACTTAAACACTAAATTTACAAACTTATAGAAAGGAGTGAATATAGTGGCAGATAATAAAAGATACTATTGGTTAAAGCTTCCTAAAGATTTTTTTGAGAGAAAAGAGGTTAAACTATTACGAAAACTCGAAAACGGGGCGTTATATGTTTTAATCTATCAGAAAATCTTATTAAACGCCTTAGAAACTGATGGAGAAATATACTTTGACCATTTAACAGATACACCAGAGGAAGAACTAGCAATTAGCATTAATGAAGAGGTAGAGGACGTGAAGAACGTATTAAAATTTCTTCTTGATAAGCAATTAGTTACTTTTTCAGAGGATACTTACTTGATTGAACATTTTGCTACATTAGTAGGCAAAGAGGCAAATAGTACTGAACGAGTAAGAGCCCATAGAGAGCGAAAAAAACAAGAAATGTTACATGAAACAGAAAACGAGTTACAAGAAACGTTTCATGAAACAAACTGTAACACAGAGAAGAGAAGAGAAGAGATAGAGAAGAGAAGAATAGATATAGAGGAAGAGAAAGATAAAGAAATAAATAAAGATAAAGATAAAAAACAAGATATAAAAGATAGAGTAGATACAGAGGATAGAGTAGATAAAACACTTGATGAAATACTTTCAGAGAATGAACAACTCTATTACAAGTTTATACAAGATAAGACACTTACTGAACAACAAAAAGAGTATATATTTCAACAAGTGAAGAGATATAGAAAGATAATTAATGATAATCAGTTAAGAGGCTTTTATAATCATGCGAAACAGTTTATTACTGTTCAGAAAGGGGAATAGTTATGTTACTATCCATACCAGGATATTTTAATATGAATCGTAAATATATTGAGGAAAAAACAAACGGTCAGTTAAGTTATCGTGAGTGTATTTATTGTGAAAAATGTAAAAGAGCTACTGAACATTTCTTCTTAAAGACATTAAATAAAGAAATATGTTCAAAATGCTATTTGAGAGAACAGGAAAAGGAACTAGAAAAGAGAGTTAGTAAAGAAACTTTTCAAAATGATAATAAAAGAGCTGTAAGCATGAATAAAGGTTATTTAAGAAGAAACTCTATTATTGCTAATGATAATTACTTTGAAAAGAATTTTGATAGCTTTAAAACAAATAATAAGAGTATGCTAAATAATGTTAAAGAGCCTTTAAGACAGTTAACTAAACAGATTTTAGACGGAAAAATTTTTAATGTATTTCTATATAGTTCAGAAAGCGGAACAGGGAAAACTCATTTAGGTTTTTCAATGCTCAATGCTATTAATGAAAATTGTTTTGAATGGAAAGATAACAATAGACAATTAAAGTGTTTAGCCGTTTCTTTCTTAACTTTAGTAGATAAAATTAGTCAAAGTATTACAGAGGGCGAAAATAAGCAAGCTTATTATTTAGAACTAATTAAAAATGCTGATGTATTGTTATTAGATGATATTGGAGCAGAAAAAACAAGCGAGTTTAGAACTAGCCTATTATTTGATATTCTCGAAAACAGAGCAGAAACGAAAACAACAATTTTTACAACTAATCTTGATGATAAAGAGTTATTGAATAAATACGGTAAGCGTGTTTTTAGTCGTATGAGTGTAAATAAGAAAGTAATTGATTTTAGCGGTTTAGATGATTATAGAATGAATAAAATCTAGTTGAAGCACGGGGAAAGCACGAAAAAAGAAAAGCGAGCAAAAGCCCGCTTTTGTTTAACGGTTCAAAATTGAATCGTTTATGAATTTGGTATTAATTTCTGAATACAGAGTATTAATTTCATCAGTTACTTTTAAATAATCAGTGTAGTACTTTTCTACAGTTGGTTTTTTACCCTCATATTTAAGCTTTAGAAACTCAATACCTAATTGATGTAATCTATCTGGTTCTAATTTAATAATACTTTGATACTCCATATAAACACCTCCTTTCCCAAAACTCATTATAGGAGTGAAAAAAGGTTACAACAATATGAAAAATACTGAAATCAACGTTATATAAAGAAGGGAAAATATAGTATGACAAATAGTAATAATACAGTAGGACTATTATATATTGAGGAAGTTCAAAAAAGAGGTTTTGTACTTTATTCAAAGAATGGAGAACTAAAATTAAAGAAAACGCCAGAGTTTGGAACAATTACATTATCTTATCAAAACGGGAAATGTGTATTAATAAAAACGGAAGAAACCGAAAAATAATATTAAAAGTTATGAAATCTAACATTTTAGGGCAATTACTGATACAATAAAGGTAAATAAATACAAGTCTACTAGGAACAACCCAGGGACAACATAAGAGCATTTAACGGGCTTTTGTGTTGTCTTTTTTTGTATTTAAAGGGGGTAAAAAAATGAATGATGAAGAACTAGCCACAATCAAGAATATGTTAAGCATACCTCTAAATATAGCCTACTTAGAAAAGAAACTAGCAAATGTTTCAAGGGAATTTTTAGCAACACATAGTATTATTGGCGGAATGATGAAAGACCAATGCGGTTACTATACAAGGGGGCTAGACCCTTATCAAGCATTAATTATTATTACAACCAATGAAGAAGCAATTAAAAGAAGAATAGAACGCTATACACGGCGTTATGTGTTGTTCATTGATGAATTTACCACAGAGGAACTAAAAGGGCTTAGAGAGGCTATAAATCAAAATAAGAGTACTTTACTAACTCAACGGGCGTATGAATGGATAGGCGAAATAGAGTACTATTTAACGGCAAAATACAAAGATGATTATTTGATAAATAACCAGAAAGAACTACAAGCAGAAATAGAGGAAACAGAAAGCCTTGAAAATGAATTTGAAGAGATGATGAGAGGGGTTATAGCGTGAGAAACATTATAAAAGCTTTTGGAGGGCGTTATATACACCAGGGAAAAGTAAATACTGTTATTTGTCCTATGTTCTTTAAACAAATATTACTAGCAAAGAACTATAAGGAGCAAGCTAATAAAGAATTATTAAATAATCTTAGATATTTCTTTGAGGTTATGAAGAGACTTGATACAGAGGATAAAACACTTATCTATGAAAAGTACTTTAAATATGCTTCTATACAACCCTCAAAGAATAAAAGCCCTTATCACAGAGATATTTATAATTTGTACGTTGTTAAGCAACTATCTAATGAAAAGCACGCATTAATGATGAAAATGCAACCCCAAGAGTATAGAAGACGTTTAGACAAAGCGTTAACGAATTATATAAACATACTAATAGTTCTAAAGGAAGAAGAACTATGAGAAAGATTAGTGAAAGAGTAAGAAGCTTAGAGAGAAAACGGAACGTTACAAATGATGTATTAATTGCTATTGCTGACCTAAAAACTCTCACTATTCATGCTGACGGTTTACCGCAAGTATATTCAAATATATCTAGTTGGGAAAAGGGAATAGAACAAGCACAATGACTATATTCAAGCCTATATAGATGATGCGTATATTCCAAGTGAGTACCACAATTTAGAAAAAGTTCCACTAATCTTTATAAAGAGAGATATTAAACGATATTTTGAAGAAGAGGGGTTAAAACAACATTTTCCATACGGTTTTGGTAATGAAATTGTTATACGACTAGCCAAGACCACGGGGGGCAAATACATGCTAAAAAAAGGACGGTTAAAGATTGATGAGTTAGCACCGTTCCACAATGGACTATATCGGATGTGAATACTCAAAATGTTACCAATATCATTTTTAAGGGATAAATGTTGACATTTGTTGACGTTTGTTGACGTTGTGTAGACGTTGTTTTACAAAATCGGCAACAAAAAAACAAAACTCAACAAAACTCAACAAAACCTTATAAAACCTTACATTTGAATAATGAAGAGAGGTGAGCGGGTGGATGCTGAAGGAGTTGCAAAACTAAAAAGCGTTTTGAAAATACCTAACGAGGTTATACGGCTTGAGTACGAACTTGAACACGTATCTGAAAAATATTTTCAAAAGCATAGTCTTATAGGTGGAATGATGAAAGATGATTTTTTTAACTATACAAGACCTATAGACCCGTTTACTGCAACGGCTTGCATCATATCGGAAGAGAACACACTCAAGAACCAAATTAAACGATATAGAGAGCGTTTTAGATTATTTGCCGATGAATTTACCACGGAAGAGTTAAACACGCTCAAAAGGGCTATAAACGCAAATAAGAGCCATTCAATCATTGAAAGGGCTATTGAGTGGATAAATGAAGTCGAGTTCTATTTGGCAAGTAGAACGGAAATCATGAACGAACAACGGATGAACAAAGACGAACCACGGGTGAACCGTGAAGAAACGCATCAAAAACAACTAAAATATCCAAAATATCAAAAATATTTTAAAGATTTAGAACTAGATACAGTCATGAACGAACCGAAAAAAATAGGCATGGAAGAGTTCAACACACTAGAAGAAGAGTTTGAAAGGATGATAGGGGAATGGAAATAATAAAGAGCCACGGCAATAGATACTATACGACTGTTAAAGAGGAGAACAAGCGTGAAGCCTTCTATACAGTAAGTGATATATATTTTCATCAAATTTACACTGCTAAGATGAAAAAGCAATACGCAAGTGAAAATGAATTTAGAAAAGTAGTTTATTTCTATGAAGTCATGAAGCGTATTGACAAAGCGAGCCAACGCATCATCTATGAAAAATATTTCAAATTAGCAACGGTGAAACGTTCTAAAGACACTTCAAACTCAAATAAGCGTGAATACGTGGTAAAACATTGCCCAAACTATAAACACGCTGAAATATTAGGCTTGACGTTGAACCAATACAAAATGAAGCTTGATTATGCTTTACGCAAATTTTTGAGGGTATTAGTTGACGTTAAGAGAGAAAAAGAGGATTGAAAATGGAAATGAAAGATAAGAAAATTGAAGAATTGAACAAAAAATATAATACTAGTGAGGTTTGTAGAGGTGTTCCCTTAAAAGGTACATTTGTTGAAATGATAAAACAATTAGAAGAAAAGTATGATGATACGGACTTTTTGGAAATTGAAATTAAGAAAGTACCGAACTCATCGCAATATATAGGGACGTTTTTCTATGATGACTATTTAAGTCGTTTTTAAAAATATCAAATATAAAAGCACAAAATAGCCTCAATTTAAAAAATATATGACAAAAATGAACAGATTCGATATAATTAATCTAAAGAGAAGTGAGGTAGAGATGATAGTGTCGCTACGCAACTTCATAGTATGAGATGACGGGACAGGCACACCGTCCACTACTCTTTAGCACTTAGAGAAATCTAAGTGCTTTTTTTGTACTCAGAAAAGGTTAGATTTTGGTATAAGATTGGTATAAGGTTAGGTACAAAAAACGGTAAGGTTTTGGTGAGGTTAGGTTACAAAAAAATAGTAAGGTTTTACCAAGGTATACCGTGATTTTATTGATATGTATAAATTTCTACCATGAGGGCGGTTATGTGTTTAGATATATGTTTAGATTGTCATTTTTTCAAAATAGGGTAAAGTTTTCGTAAAAAGTCATAAAAGCATGTAAAGATAAGCATTTTTTACACTATTTTACATTATTTTCATAACGTAATATAATATATGGAAAGAGGAAAGCAAGATGAAACACATTATTATTATTTTAGTAGTAGTTTTAATCGTTTGGTATTCAGGACGGAATAAAGAGGAGTAGGGAATCACTATGTTAAGAGCGGATGAAGAAAAAATAAAATGGTTATTTGAGAATTATTCAGGTTATAGAATTGCGAAAGAAAGTGGGGTTTCACAGCCACTGATTGCAAGATTAATAAATGGAACTAGAGAATTGAAGAACGTTTCATTTGAAACAGCAAGCAAACTAAATGAATATGCCGAAAAATTACAAAAGCAGGAAAATTAATTCCTGCTTTTTGATTATTCTTATTTTTAATTCTTACCGTGAGGGTGGAAA
>ERZ773061.1079-NODE-1079-length-10454-cov-15.470911_pt1 | contig 10454 bp, 9 predicted proteins | sample MGYA00580627_ERZ773061 | MGnify/ENA primary metagenome ERZ773061 (study PRJEB29015, sample SAMEA2738119) | human oral metagenome | biome: human oral; feature: human-associated habitat; material: saliva | place: China | collected 2223 ...
GACATAAGAGCCGCCATAAATTCTACAGGATAATGTGCCTTGAGGTAAGCGGTCTCATAAGATACAACAGCATAAGCTGCAGCATGGGATTTATTAAAAGCATACTCGGCAAAGCTAACCATATCGTCAAATATAGCCTCTGCTGCCCTCTCAGGTATGCCATTTGCCACGCAGCCAGCAATTGCCGGTGTTCCGTCGGAATCGTCCTTGCCGTGGATAAAGTATTTCTTCTCCTCCAGCATGACACTCATCTTCTTTTTGGACATAGCACGACGCACGAGGTCTGATCTACCAAATGAATATCCTCCAAGTTCACGTACAATCTGCATTACTTGTTCTTGATAAACCATGCATCCATAAGTCACGTTAAGAATTGGCTCCAAGTGAGGATCAACATACTTGACTTTCTCTGGATTCTTTTTATTTTCTATATACTTTGGAATTGAGTCCATCGGGCCCGGTCTATATAGTGAGATTCCGGCTACTATATCTTCAAAGCATGTTGGATTTAGGTTCTTCATAAACTCGGTCATCCCAGCACTTTCAAGCTGGAAGATTCCCTGTGTGTTGCCCTTTGAAATCATCTCATACACAGCTGGATCATCGTAATCCATCTTGCTGAAATCAATCTCTACACCATGATTCTCCTTGATTAGCTGAATAGCTTCATTAATCATGGTAAGGTTTCTAAGTCCAAGGAAATCCATCTTCAGAAGCCCCAGCTCCTCAATCGTCGTCATGTTAAACTGAGTAGCTAGCCCCTTATCCGACATATATAGCGGAACATATTCATCGAGAGGCATCTTGCTGATTACAATTCCTGCGGCATGCGTCGAGGAATGGCGTGGCATACCCTCAACTGCCATCGACATGTCGAGGATATTTTTTACAAGAGGCTCAGTTTCGTATCTCGCCCTGAGATCGCGATTGATATCGAGAGCCTTGCTGATAGTCATACCCAGCTCTGCAGGTATTGCCTTTGCAATGGAATCAGCCTCTGCATAGCTCGCATTGAGTGCCCTACCTACATCACGCACGGCAGCCTTCGCCTTAAGCGTTCCAAAAGTGATAATCTGCGACACCTTGTCTTTCCCATACTTTTGAACAACATAGTCAATGACCTCCTGTCTTCTATCGATGCAGAAGTCGACGTCTATGTCGGGCATGCTTACTCGCTCAGGATTTAAGAATCTCTCAAAGATTAGATTATACTTAATAGGTTCTATCTCGGTGATTGCCAGGCTGTATGCCACTATGCTTCCCGCCGCTGAGCCTCTGCCAGGTCCAACGGGGATATCATTGCTCTTGGCATAATGAATAAAGTCCCATACGATTAGAAAGTACTCGACATACCCCATCTTCTCGATCACCTCGAGCTCACTCTCTAGCCTTGTACGATATATGGATTCATCCTGAAGAGCTTCGCTACCATATCTTCTCTCAAGCCCATCGTAACAAAGATTCCTGAGATAATCTTTGTTAGTCATTCCCTCTGGTGGTATGAATTCTGGCAGGTGATATTCGCCGAACTCAAACTCTACATTGCAGCGCTCCGCAATCTTGTGTGAATTTTCTATAGCTTCAGGGTGATCTGGAAAAAGTTCCATCATTTCGGACTCGCTCTTAAGATAAAATTCATCGTTCGCAAATCTCATTCGATTTTCATCGTCAACCGTTGATCCTGTCTGGATTGCAAGAAGCACATCATGCGCCTTAGCATCGCTCCTCTTTATATAATGTGCATCATTAGTAGCAACTAGAGGCGCGCCGATCTCCTCTGAAAGCTTAACGAGTCCCTGAGTAGCTGGCTTATCATCATCTAGAAAGTGATTTTGTATCTCCAAATAGAAGTTATCTTTTCCAAATATATCGCGTAACTCAAGCGCCTCTGTCTTCGCACCAGAGTAATCACCATTCAATATCTTTCTTGGTATTGCACCAGCTAGACAAGCGGAAAGGCAAATTATTCCCTCGCTATGCTCGCGCAGCAACTCCTTGTCTACTCGAGGCTTAAAATAAAATCCCTCTGTAAATGCAGCTGACACGAGTTTAGTTAGATTTTTATATCCAATCATGTTCTCCGCCAACAGTATGAGATGATTCATATTCCTGTCACGATCAGGGTCCTTATCAAAGCGAGTTCTCGGAGCAACATAAACTTCACAGCCGATAATTGGCTTAATGCCTGATTTTTTGCAGGATTTATAAAAGTCAATAATACCGAACATAACACCATGATCGGTTATAGCCAAGGAGTCCATTCCTAAACTCTTCACGTATTCAGGTGCTTTGTTAATCTTGGACATTCCGTCTAGCAAACTGTATTCTGAGTGAACATGTAAGTGTGTAAATGCCATCTCTACCTCTTTACTAATAAATATATTAATTAATAAATAATATATTAAAAATAATTTTTCTTTCAGTCAGTAAATTGTATCACAAGAACCCGAAAATAGCTAAATATCAATATCTTCATAATAATAACATATTATCGCTATATTATTGACAAACATATATCAAACCAATATAATGAACTCAAGAACAGACGATCGGGAGTCTGTAGGAATTATCTTTTTTACATCGTTTTTTAAACGTATGGAGGTTATTATGTTATATGCACTAAAAGGTCTATGCGTGATCGGAATGGTTCTCTGTATTGCGCTAACACTACTAAAGGTAAAAGCCAACCTAGCAACAGAAGAAGGTAAGGCTGAATGGGCTGAGCAGAAGAAATTTGCACCTTGGAACGCTATGGTCGGCGTTGTTGCTAACTTCTTCGATACACTAGGAATCGGTTCATATGCTACATCTTGCGCACTCTTTAAGATTAGAGGATCTATCAAGGACATTTACATCCCTGGAACTCTAAACGTTGGAGATACTCTCCCTGTACTTCTAGAAGCATTCCTATTCTTCGGATTCGTTGATGTTGATACTCTAACACTTGTATCCATGCTTGTTGCAGCTGTACTAGGTGCATTCGTAGGAGCTGGATTCGTTACAAAGTGGGATCAGCACAAGGTTCGTATCGGAATGTGCGTTGGTCTACTTATCCTAGGAACTGTAATGGCTTGCAAGGCTGCTAACATTGGGCCTTTCGGACTAGTTGGAACTGCAACTGCTCTTCACGGAGCTAAGCTGGTAATCGCTGTAGTTATTAACTTCTTCCTAGGCGCACTTATGAATATCGGTGTAGGTCTATATGCTCCTTGCTTAGCACTTATCTCCGTTCTCGGAATGAACATTGGAGCTGCATTCCCAATTATGATGGGATCTTGCGCATACCTAATGGCATTTGGTAATGGACCTAAGTTCATCAAGGAAAACAGATTCGACATGGTTTGCACACTTTGCCAGATGGTAGGTGGTGTAGTTGGTGTTTGCATCGCATACTTCCTAGTAAAGAAGATGCCAATAGATGTACTTCTTAAGGTTGTTATCGTAGTTGTATACTTCACAGCATTCATGTTTGGTAAGGATGCTCTTGCTGATAAGAAGAAAGCTTAATTAGTAAGCACAATAAGAAATCACAAAAGGTCTCCAGATGGAGACCTTTTTTATATACTTAATATTATTACCTGCCAATCTTTAGGATCTATCATCTATAAGCTTTCAGCTTTCAGTTTCGTACTCACTCAATTACAGCACTTCTATATCTAATATTTACTGTATCACAGAACCCTTTATATCTACGCTCCCCTAAATTCACGCACCTTCTCAAGGATAGGGAGAATTGCCTCATGATCAATTCCGTCATAGCCATATTCAAATCTATCCTTTGCATCTTGAACTTGATCATCACGGACTGGAACAAATATCTTTTCCCCCATAGCTTTGAGTGCTATCTTGTCTGCGCTCTTGCAATCTTTTGAATTATATTTTCCTGGTAGAATATAAAAGCAATCATCTGGCAAATATTTACAACCATTAAGTCCCTTTACAAAGGTTCTATACTCATCAGTCGGCTCAATAATACCCGTTGCAAATACGATTAGGTTATTGTTATCTATACCAAAATTTGATAGGTTTGCACGAAGCATATTAAAGCGTGTTATCTCACCACCTCTAATCCAGCTGCCAAATATTATATTTTTATACATCGAAGCATATCCTAGCTTAGCACGTGAATATTTCATCACGTCGCAGTCCAGGGCTTCTGCTATCCATTCTGCATACTTCTCTGTGGCACCATTGCTAGAATTATAGATTAGTATAGTGTCTGAATTCTCTGATTGTGCAGCACGCCTCTTTGCGGCCTGTCTATTTGGATTTCTCATATGACTCATATTATGCGGCATAGCCATTTACGAAGTATCGGCTCCCGCTTTATCTCCTTCTCCTCATATTAGTCTTATAAATATTCTTTTACTAATCAAAGGTTTCACTCTTTTATTAGTATTCAAAACTATAAAACAAGGGATGCCGGAATTGTCCGTCATCCCTTGTCGCTATTATATCATATTAGTGATAACAACGTCTTACTATCTATTTTTGAGTTCTTTTTCCTTCATGCGTATTTTAAGAAGCATAAGTGCCTTCTTAACATCGTCCGCTGTCATGTTGTTCTCACCTACGATATTCGATTCAAGCCCTTCTGGGTTCTTGTTAATGTCTACGATATTATTTTGCAAATACTCATTTTCAACCACAAAAGTAGCCATAGTACCGCTGAAGTTGAGCCCTGACATCGGGATTCCCATCTCTCCGAGCTCCTCAACGCAGTTTGTGTAATCTACGTCACTATTTCCCCATCCATCAGATGTAAGGATTACCCCATCAGCTCTCATCCCTTCTGCCATAATTGCAGCGCGTTTGCTGTTTCTGAGTTTCTCCTTGTTATCATCAGACGTACCAAATAGTAGAACTCCCATTAGATCAATACCAGAATCCGAACCGACGATATCTACTAGTGGATCTCTAAAGTGATGTAAGCTTGTTTCTTTTGTTGAAGGACCAATTCCCATATCAGCACCTCCTTACTGCATTGAACGGATTGCACCGTCTCTGTACTCATTTGGAGTTAAGAAGACAGGCATATTGTTCATCTCTATAATAGAACGTCCACCATGAGCGCCGGATGGCTCATCTGGGAACAGATATGTGTCGTACATAGCGCCCTGACCAGCAACCTGCCTGATAATTAACACCTTTTTCTGCCCTGGTCTTGCGATGTCATGGTACTCATGACGCTCTGTAGCTTTATTTCCGTCAAATTTCTTCATCAGCTCTCTGTATATCTGAATAAAATCATCACAAGCCTGATGAGCTTCTAGACAGCCGTGTCTTTCCTGTCCCATATCCTTTTTAAAGGTAACATCAAAGGAGATAATATAGTCATCTTCACCTGGTGTACCAGCTCTGCCAAGAACTAACTGTTCGCTAAGCTGACCTTCTGAAGATCCAAACTCGTGTGTCTGCTTACCTTCAGTATCAACACCAGTAAGCATCACATATACACCTGTTAATGTATGAGTTATACCTTCTCCACATTTTCCTAGCACCTTTGCCGATATAGGGATGATATCCATGATAGTATTAGTCCATCTATCATGATCTCTCGGCTTAATTACCTGAATATCTATATTATCAAGTGTTTCATATTTTTCAAGAAGTGATGGGATAATCTCTTTGGATACGGTCATCATACCGTTATACCCAACGCTATTGTGGTCACCCATCTCAACGTCATTCATATGAAAAGCCTTAATGACAAGCCTTCTCAAATCAATTTCCTGTACACTCATATGCATACCTCAATACTTTAGCTTCCATATAATTTACGTAATAATTCCTAGTCTGTTCGATTAATCTTAGAAATAGGTGGCTTAATATGTTAAGAATTTCTCGAACTTCCTTTAGAAAAAAGGGGCAGATATAAATCTGCCCCGTCTTCGTTTCCGATGTCCTATTTAATTAAGAACTAGATTACAGCGTGATACTCGTAAGGCAGTGGAACGATCTTTCCTGGAGTCTCGATTGTCTCGAGAAGCTCTAGTGTAGCCTTTACGATAGCTGTCTGCATCTCTACGTCGTTAGGAGCACCTGCGTTAGCGCCCATAGGTACGATAGGAGCAGCTGCACGTGGAGATCCAGCCTGTCTTACAACTGGTGGAAGTGCTGCGATAATAACTGTTGGGATTCCAGCAGCCTCAATTGCTCTCTGCACGATTGTTGCAGAGCGGTGGCAAGTTCCTCATCCAGCTGTTAGGATTGCAGCGTCTGCGCCTTCATCCTTAAGCATCTGAGCGATCTCTGGACCTGTCTCGTTAGTGAATTTTTCGATGTTTCCACCACCACCCATGAATCCAGCATGTGTAGGTGCACAAGCCTTGATGAAGCCTTCTTCTCTTAGCTCGTGAAGTCTGTCGATAGGGAACATGCAGTTGATGTCCTTATTTACGTCAGAGTTATCGTATCCACCGTGTGTTACCATTAGCTCGCTTGATGGAACATCATCTGGAATCTTTCTCCAAGTGAAGTCTCCAGCGAGGTTGAATCTCTTATCTGTCTTTACGTGTACACCTGCAGCAGTAGCAAGAGCAACTGTCATCTCATTGAGAGGCTTAGTTACTGGTGTAAATACTGACTTAGGTGTAATAGGAACAAATATTTCAGATTGTAAGCCTTTTACAACTGTCATACTCATTTGTCTTTTCCTCCTTAGTTATTTGTGCTTTTCAGCGTATTCAGCACGACGTCTGTTTAGAATGTCGATATTACTTACGTACTTCTCGTTAACTTCTGGTCCTTCTTGTTCTATGAAGCTCATATTCCAAGCGACCGTCTGCCCGACCTGTAGCGGATAATCAGAGATTACCATCCTCATTGGAACCTTGAGTTCACCTAATCGACCTTTAATGTCTACGCAGATTCCCCCGTCATGAACCTCTGTAATGACTCCCTCAACTTTGATTATCTTATCTCCGTAATTCATATGTAATATCTACCTTTCGTAAGCAATGATTAGTCGTACTTTTCCTTTCTCTTCTCACTGATTGGAAGTGACTGCTCGTTCTCTACTAGATCAATCTTATTGCCAGTAGCCTTCTCGATGAGCTCAACGTTGTTGTTCTTAACGTTTACGTTGTATGATCTCTCTGGAGCCTTAATCTCTTCACCAGCCATCTTAGCCTTCAGCATAGCAAGTCCACGGATAGCATCCTCTGTGCAGAGAGTGTTGCAAGCGAGAACCTCGTTCTCAATTCCGGACATGGACTTGTTGTTGTCTACCATTGCGTCGCAGTACTTGTTTCCTGTTACGAGAGCACCCTGTACAGCACAGAATGAGAATCCAACAACTGGAATTCCTCTCTTACCAATCTGCTCGATATGAGAAGTGAAGTCAACGTGGTTGTTTCCGAATCCTTCTGTTGTAACGAATGCACCGTCAACGCCCATAGACTCAACCATCTGACCAAGTCTTCTAGATACGTAGAACTTGTCGGAGTTAGCCTGAGGTGATCCAACGAAGATTACACCTACAACATCGATGTCTTCATCGTGTACTGACTCAACAACTAGTGGCTCTCTCCAGTAGTGTCTGGACATCTCCTTTGAAGCAGGTCCGATACAAGTTAGAGCGTGGATGCAACCATCGAGTACCTCGAGTGGGTTAGCCATTACTGGAACGTTACCTAGGTCAACGTTTGGCTTAGCTCCAAGTACGCCTACAGGATCGTTAGGGAATAGGAAGTTGTCGTGCATAGCACCCTGTCCCATGATTTCCTTAACAATAACAACCTTCTTCTTTCCAGGGTGTCTTGTCTGTTTAAGTGTCTGCTCCTCAGATGGAGTAACATCCTTAAGATCTCTCTTCATAGCTTCTCTGATTTCAGAAACTACGTGGTCTACAGCAGTGTGAACTGCGATAGGTCCTGGTCTTTCCATGTTCTTTAGGTTGTCGATAACAGCGTGAGCAACAATCATGATCTCACCCTTATCAACAGCACCTGGACGACCCCACATCATGTTCTCGTCGATGTAACCCTCGGATGAACCGAACTCACCAACCTGAACACCTTCTTCTGTAACACCAGTTACAACCATTACAACGCCATCGAGAACCTTTGTTACGCCCTCACCAAGATCCATATCGGAGTCTTCCTTTGTAGCGATTGGCTGGATGTCCATTACTGTCTCTGTGTATACGTGGTAATTATCTGGTGTGATTAGGCTAAGCTCTAGGGACTGAACAAGCTTCTGCTCTGCTGCACCCTCTGTAGCTGCGCTCTTACGAACGTAGAGTGTATCTCCCTCAATCTTAGTCTCGTCTCCAAGAACAACCTTGTTGATCTTGTAGTGCTTTCTTGTCATCTCTCTTAGAACAGTCTCAGTGTGCTCTTCAACTGGAGCTGCTGCTACTGCTGGAGCTGCTGTTGCTACTGCCTGAACTGGAGCTACAACGCCGCCACCAAGTCCTGCTGGGAGCTCGATGTCGATGTTCTTTCCCTCTCCGATGTGTAGCTTAATTGTTCCTGCTGCTGCAGCAACTGGAGCAACTGGAGCTGCAACTGCAGCTGGAGCTTCCTCTGCCTCAGCAACTGGAGCCTCTTCCTCTGCAACCTCATCAGCATCGTACTTATCAACGATGTCTGCTGTGATTGGAGTTAAAGAATCAACAGTTTTAGTTAGTTTCGATCCGTTTAGTACCTGACCGAGCTTGAGAGCTCCATCGATATTCAGCAGACCAGAATCAATTAGATCTGGGAAAATTGCTGGATCTTCGAAGTTAGCTGGCTCAAGAACAGTTCCCTCTTCTGCTCTGCAGCATAGTACCGCTGGGTCGTTCGCATGTTGTTTAGCTGTTTCAGCTGTGATTGACATATCGATCTTCCTCCTTGAAAATATTGCCTTTGCAAATGCAAAATTTTATATATTTATTCCGTCAGTGCTTCATGCGATCGGGCACATGAAGCACTCGGATTAAATATCAACTAGTTGTTCTCAACGTTATCTACTACGTTAAGATCCTGATCAACCTGCTTAGAGACTCTCAGAGTTCTATATAGCGGATGATCAACCGCTCTCATGATGTGGTCTGTCTGGTGAATTACCTTTAGACCCATCTTAGGTCCAGAAGCCATTACAGTGTTCGAACAATCTGAACAGTTTCCGATGATTTCGTACTCGCACTTATCCTTCTTAAACTGTAGGTTGTTTGATACCTGACCTGGGCAGATTCCTGGTCTCTCGCACTTTCTTGTGCCGTTAGGCATCTCCTGTGCCTGCTTGCAGTAGCAGAGAGAAACTTCCTTTGCGTTGTACTTCTTGCAAAGTTCCTGCATTCTCTCATAGTTACCACCACATGCGCAAACGAGGATTCCCATGCTTGCTCCGTGTAGATCCATGAATGGCATAGAAACTAGGATAGCTCCCGTTGTCTTAGTGATAGGTGCATCTAATGTTGTTGACTTACCAGTGAAGGCACCACCCATTACGATTTCACCATACTCACCATCAATTCCACCAGCTCTCTCAATCAGAGCGCCAACGCTTGTTCCAACTGGAACATCCATGAATACGTGAGCGTCGTGTCCTCCGTTGAGCTTACCTCTTACTGTGAGGTGCTTTAGGAATGATGGTTTTCTCTCATCTACAGCCTCAGCTACTCTTGAGCAAGTCTCACTGTTTATTACAACAGACTTTGCTGCTGACGGAAGCTGGCTTGGCTCTAGCTCAATACCTAGACATTCTCTTACTACAGCTCTTTCTTCACCCATTGGGTAGATGTCTGCTAGAAGGTGTCTTGTGATATTTGGCTCATCCTTGAGACATTCGTCAAGGATTTCAACAGCCTTGCGATTCTTCTTCTTAATAGCAATAATTGCCTTATCTGCTCCAGAGATTTCCATGCAGAGCTTTACTCCACGGATAACCTTCTCTGGCTCTTCCTCAATCTGCTGAATGTTGTGCTTTAGTCCAGGCTCGCACTCAGAAGCATTTACAAGGATGTAACCACCATCCTCAAAATGAGCATCTATCTTAACTGCAGTAGGGAATCCAGCTCCGCCCATTCCTACAACTCCAGCAGCCCTAACCATCTCAAGAGGAGTTCCTTCTTCGATAGGAACGAACTCGTCCTTCTGCTCTTCATCAGGCTTAATAACAATCATCTCGTCTGTTATTTCTTCAACAACGCCGTAAGCGCTGGAGAAGATATTTGCGCCGAGACCTGTTGGTTCTGCGATGAGGGTACCCTTCTTAACTTTGTCACCAACTTTAACAATTGGAGCACAAGGCTTACCTACATGCTGTCTCAACAAAATCTGCAAATTTTCCATGACACAGTCTCTCCTTAAATATTTTGACTCTACAAATCATTAATGCGTATCGTTCGAAAAGCCACGCAAATAAAGGTAATGCGCACTCTTTTCTAGATTGATGATAACATAACGATTTATTTATTTCAACGATAATTGCTAGATTATCTATAGAGTTTTTCAATAGATAATTTT
>ERZ773061.1081-NODE-1081-length-10444-cov-4.488882_pt1 | contig 10444 bp, 7 predicted proteins | sample MGYA00580627_ERZ773061 | MGnify/ENA primary metagenome ERZ773061 (study PRJEB29015, sample SAMEA2738119) | human oral metagenome | biome: human oral; feature: human-associated habitat; material: saliva | place: China | collected 2223 ...
ATTCAATAGTATTAACTCTAATTCTATTCTATTATGATCGTCTTCAACCAGATTTCTAAATATGAACTCAGCCATTTTCTCAAGTTCCCGCTCTTGTACTTCTTTTACTTCACAAAACTTATAACCATATTCATATTTTCCGCCTTTAGGATGAGTTTTTCTATTATAGCAGGCATAAGCATATGTCTTACCTTTGTTAGTTGTATGATCTTTTCTTCTATTAAATTTTGAACCACATTCACATATCATCTTTTTACTCCATACATATTTAGGTACTCCAATTGCTGTCCTATCACCTGATGCAGTTGGTTTAGAGTGTCTATCTAATATAGCTTGTACTTTATCAAAATCTGCTTTTGAAATAATTGGTTCATGTGTACCTTCAACAACTATTTGCTCTATTTCTCCTCTATTCTTTTTTGCTTTTTGTTCAAGAAAATCTGGAATATATTGTTTATTATATACTATTGTTCCAGCATAGAATTGATTTCTTAGTACACGAGTTATATAAGCCGCATTCCATCTATTTAGTCCAGTTGATGTCTTATAACCCTTCCTTTCTAAATCTTTAGTTATAGTAGTAGTACCTACACCATTTAGATATTCTTTAAATATACATATCTAACTATATCAGCTTGATCTTGATTAACTACCATAGTATTCTTATCGATTTTATCATATCCCAAAATATTTCTTGAACCCATAAAAATACCATTTTGAAAAGCTATTCTTAAACCTGCTTTTACTCTTTGAGAAGTTTTCATACTTTCATTTTGAGCAAGTGTAGCCATTATAGTAAGTTTTAATTCTCCATCATCTCCTTAAATGTCCATATATTATCTTCAGTAAAATATACTTCCACACCTATCTTTTTCAACTTTCTTGTTTCTTATAATGTATCAACTGTATTTCTAGCAAATCTAGATACTTCACGAGTAATAATTAAATCAAACTTACCTTTATGAGCGTTTTTCATCATTCTTATAAAATTCTTTCTTTTCTTAATAGAAGTTCCTGTAATTCCTTCATCTATATATCTATTATATAGAATCCAGTTATGATGCTTATCTAATATATCATCATAATACTGAACTTGATTATCTAATGCTAATAATTGTGCTTCATGTTCAGTAGATACTCTAGCATATATAGCAACCTTTCTATTCATTTGAATCACCTCTACTAAAAATTAACATTTTTATAAAAATTTGTTTACTGCGCGATTTTATCCATAAGAAAAAGAAGTGTTTCTACTTCTTTCATCACACATTTGACATTAATCCATTTCTTTAATTTTTGACTCTATATAATCGTATTCAGCCTTTGTTAAGTGATATTTTAAATATAACTGTTTATCAATTTCTTTTATATCTTTTGACCAATCTATATCCGAATCATTACTAAAATTTTGAATAGGAACAAAACTAAATGTTTTTGATGTGGCATCTTGACTGCTTTTTAATAGCATATGCAAATATCTTAAAAACTTAGTTTGTAAATATTTTGAAAGATTATTTGCGCTTTCTTTGTTAAGAGATAAATCAGCTCCTACAACTAAATATGATTCTGTACAAATATTCTTTGGTTCACCTACAAATGAATTCATATTATCATCATTTAACTCAGTACCAATATTATTTGCCCTTGGAATAAATACTTTCCACTTGTCTATCCATTCTTCGTGTGACTCAACGTCTCTTGGATTAACATAAATAAAATTTTTACCTTTAATAATACATTTCAAATTTTTTGCATTACTTTTTTTAGTACTATCTTTGTTTTTCTTTGCATAATTTCCATCTAATCCAAACGGTTTTCTTGAAGAAACTAAATTTTCAAAACTTTCAAATTTGTCATTTAGGACTTTTTCTAATATTGTTTTAGAATTATAATCTCTAATAAATATATCATCATCAATTATTTTTAATGGTCTTTGTACAGAATCTATAATCTTATTATTTGAGTGAGAGACGACTTTTACCAATTTATCATTATTATTATAATCTCTATCCCAAAGTAAATAGCAAACCCCACCACGATTGTTAGTGTTAGGGAAAATATCATCAGGAGTTAAACAGTCATGCATTTCTTTTATATTCTGGTCAGTAACCATATCTTTTCTGAATTCATCTAAACCTTTTCCACCAACATACCATCTTGTTGGAATAATTAGAGATAAATATTTTGGATTCAATTTTTTTGAAATATTAACAAAGTGATTATATATTGGTTTAGCACTTGCACCAGCTCCACCATCATCTTCTTGATACGGAGGATTTCCTACAATTATATCAAAGTTCATTTTCTCATCTCCTTCCATGTTAAATAAGTTATCATCTAATGTTAGTTCTTTAAAGTCCTTGCAATTATTAATATAAGAAGAAATTTTTTCATAATCAACTTTTTCGTTATCCCTTACTTTAAGCATATCATATGATGATGTATTATATGAAATATTCTGAACATTCAAGTTCAATATTTCATACATCTTTCTAGTAAATTCATAAGCAATTTTGGATGTTGGAATTGAATATAACAAGTTTCTATAATCATCAGGAGTTAAACCATTGTCTTGTAATAATTTAACAATTGCTAAAATGAATTCAGCTTTTTTACTTGCAATATCAAGTATTTTTTTATTTGACTTTATAGCATTTATGATATTCTTTTCCCCAATGGTTTTAATCATACTACTGCATACTTCTTGCGATGTCATTATTTCAGCATCTGATATTCTATCAAATTTATTTAAGGCCACAATTGCTCTATCAAGTGGTAGCAAAGATTTATCACTTGCTAATTCATGTATTGAAGATATTTTGTATTCTAATCGTTTTAATATATCAGGATTCATATTGTTCTTAATTATTTTTAATACATCTAAACTAATTCCTAAATTAGATAATATTCGTTTGTTCTCTTCATCATTTGACGAATCTATTATATCTTTAATTGTATTAACATTTGATTTAGACAATACTGAATAGAATAATAATCTTGTATAATATGTTTTGAATTTTAGTTCTATTGACTTTTCAGGATTATTATCATCCTGTTCACTTTCTTCCTTAACATTTTTTGAACTGTTAACTTCATCACCAGGTTCTACACAAGTATCGTAATCGTCTCCATCTCCATCTTCATCAAAACCATATTTTGTTTTAAATGGATTTTTACTTCCAAGTTCACCTTGTTGTTCAATAAGTTGTTTTATTTCATCAATTTCCATTAATCTAAAATCAACTGGGATGGCATATACTTCATCCATTACACCACGCTCTTTTGAATAATCTCTTATAAAATCCATTATTTCCTTTGGCTCAACTATATGTATTTTATTCTTATTCATTCGAATTATTGGTGAAATTTCTAATTCTTTTTTTAATTTTCCTTTAAGTATATCGTTTCCTCGCAACTCCTCACTTGCATTAGATACGAAAGCCTTTTCTTCTTCTAAAACAAACATCCTATCAGGATCAAAATCTACTAGAATTGTTTGAGGTTTCATATTATATTTAATAACTTTATCATTTTCAGCCTTACTATTAACTTCAATCATATCTTTAATATATTGGTTCTGTAATCTAAAAATTGCTTGATCATATTCTTGTGGAGATGATGTACCTTTAAGATATATCATTGTATCCCATTCTTTAATAGTGCTACCAGTTAGCATTCGATTGACAGTTAATGTAATAGTCTTCTTCTTTTTTCTTTCAAATTCCTCTATTTTATTTTTAACATAAATAGTCTTTTTAAATTTTCTGTTTTGATTTAATCCAGAAATATTTAATATTTGGTATTCATTTAGATTTTTAAATTTGCTCCTGTTTTTAATTAATAATTGTTCCATCGCATCACAAGACGCTTTAAATGGCAAAACCATAACAATATGCCTACACATTTTTCCTTTTTTTATTTTGTCATAATTTAAAAATCCAAGAACATTTTCATCATCTTTTGAACCATCAATTACTTCTAATAATTCTAACACTTCTTCTTCGTGAATAAATTTTTTGTATTCATTCTTATATTTTTTTGTTGATACAGGCCTCAACAATTCTGACAAACTAGAAGAAATTCCTGCTTTTTCTAATTCACTTAATAATTTCTTTGCTTTCTTACTTGGAGTAAATGCAAATCTTATCATTTCTGGAAATCCATAGTAAGGATTATCCCACTCTTCATATTTTTCTTCATTGTTTAAATGTTTTTTATCCCATGCTTTTTGTGCATCAATTATATCTGAAAATTGTACTTTAGCTATAATATCATCATTTTCAAATTCGTCACTTAATAATATTCTATATGGGGTTCCAGATAAATGCAATTTAACATCAATTTTTAAATACTTTTCTATATTATTAACCTGCTTAATTGCTTTATCCAATGATAAAGAATCATCATCTTTATCCTCATTAGAATTATCTATTGATTTCGCATCTTTAATAATTTTTCCATATTTTCTTGCTCTTGCACCAAAATGAGATTCATCTATGATCATTAAGTCTATTTGATTTTCAAATAATTCTTTATGTATATCTTTTTTCTTTTGTAAATCTTGAAGTGTAAAAAACAAAACAATTTTACCATTCTTATTTAATCTTTTTTTAATTTCAGACGAACTTAATTTTAAATCTTTTTTTGTTAGAAACTCATATTCTTCAAATAGCATATGTTCTTCAACTGTTTGTTTCCATTCTAATTCAATTTCATCTACACATTTAGCTGAAACTATTAAAACAATCTTTGCACCCATTTCTTTTGCGCAACACATTGCAGTAAAACTTTTCCCAAATCTCATTACAGCATACATTAATAAATTTTTTCGTGTTTTATATACTGATTTAAACTTTTTAATTACTTCCTTTTGATTATCTCTAGGTTCAAAATTTTTGTTTCTTACAAAGATAGTTTTATAAATAGATAAATCGGAAGAATTGTATAGCCGATAATTTATAGGATTCTTTTTAATATCATCAATTGCTTCTTCTATATCTTTAATCTCTGCATCTTTAAAGAATTCCATAGATATATATTTTTCATTAGGAAAATTTAAGGGATTAATTCTTTCTTTACTAAGATTATTTTCAAGATATTGGTGTACTGAGTAATCTCTAAAAAATAATTCATCATTAATTGTTGCTTTATCTTCAAAGCGTTTTTCAAGAAGCGGATATACATCTTTCCACTCTTTTAATCTTTCATCAACTGGTCTATATGTATCTCCTATTTTGAGGTGATTAGGAATGGTATTAGTGGAAAATGCATATATACGTGGTTCAAATCTTCCAATAATTTTTGAATCTAATATATTTTTGTCAATTATTTCTTGCATAACAAACCTCACTTATTTTTTTTTATTAAATTAATGAATTTCATTGTTCTATTTGTTTCCCAATTCGTTATTTTTACATATATACCATTATGAAAATTATTATTATTTTTTTTGCATCCTAAACATTCAGTTTCAATTTTTTCTTCACCAAATAAAGTGTAATTTATTTCAACATTATTTTTGCAACTATTTGGCACAACATATTTTAAACCATCCATTTGAAAGATATTCCAAGATATTATTTCTGCTATCTTAAATAAATCATCAGCTAATGGTTTTTCTTTAAATTTACTCATGTAATAATCTATGTATGTATATAATAGATTTTCTCGAGCAATTAATAGACTATCACCCTGCCACTCATAGCCATAGATGCTTTTATATGCTTCTATCACATATTGTTTCCATTCTTCTTTATTATTAATATTTTCATCAATAATTCTTAGTTTTCTATCTAAAAGCCCAATTCGTTCATTAGTAGGAATTACTTCTCCTGTTACTGTATCATATCTACTTACTAAATAAGGAGCTTCTCCACATGATATTTCTAATCTTCTACTTTTTATATAATCAACCCATGTTTTACCATCTAAAAATGAAACTTTCTTTTTATTAGTTATCCATGTAGTTCCATTTTCTTTATTAAATACGTTTTCTCTTCCGAACCATGAACTATCTGCTAAATTGTTTTGTTTGTTACACACCCATGATGGAGTAAATACTTCTGCCTTATCCTTTATTCTTTTGTTTTGCTCTTGTTTACTCTTTCTTGTTCTAGGTTTAATTACCTGTCCATTTCTACCAGTTATTTGATCAATAGTAATATTTGATGAGGCAGAATAGTTACTACCATGTGATTCATACATATCTGTTGCCCATAATATATTTTCCCCAGTAGTTCTATCAAATAATAATATTGCTAACAAATTTGAATCAATATTATAAATTGAATTTTCTTTTACATCTACTTTTTCATCCGATAACATTTTCTACCTCACCTCCTATCTTTACAAGATTATACAAAAACTTCACTATATAATATTATATCACATAATTTTCTATTTTTTTTGTTAATTAGTCGATGTTTTCTAAATTAAAATGAAGTTTCCATTCTAAATAATCACTATCTGATATTTTAAAATGTAACCTATAAAGTGGACTCTAAAAAAAGAGAGACCTACTTTATAGGTTACATTTTATTACTAGCAACTACTTTTTATTCTTTTTCATTAATGTTGCCCTAGTTTGATTGTGACTATACTATGCCATTTAAAAGCACCTCTTTTCTTATTTTTTTACTATTTTTATTCATTTTTAATAAATTTCCTAAACTATTATAATTACAACAAAAAAAGAGTATTTCTACTCTTTTGATTTGTACGTTTAAACGTCCTAGTTTTTGTGCGCTTTGATTGCAGCTTGTGCAGCAGCAAGTCTTGCTACTGGTACACGGAATGGTGAACATGAAACATAATCAAGTCCTACATTATGGTAGAATTCTATTGATTTTGGATCTCCACCAGTTTCTCCACATACTCCTAAATGGATATCACTTCTTACACTCTTACCTAATTTAACTGTCATCTCAATTAGTTTACCTACTCCTTTTTGATCTAGAGTCTTAAATGGATCTTCTTCATATATCTTATTTTGATAATATGCTGGTAAGAATTTAGCAGCATCATCTCTTGAGAATCCAAATGTCATTTGTGTTAAATCATTTGTACCAAATGAGAAGAATTCTGCTTCTTTAGCAAGTTCATCTGCAGTTAGACAAGCACGAGGAATTTCTATCATAGTTCCCACTTTGTAAGTTAATTTACTTCCAGATTCGCTAATTAATTTATCAGCTGCTTCTACTACTATATCTTTAACATATTTTAATTCTTTTACTTCTCCAGTTAGTGGTATCATTATTTCTGGTACTAAGTTCCAATCTTTATGTTTATTAGAAACGTTTATTGCAGCTTTAATTACAGCTTTAGTTTGCATTACAGCAATCTCTTTATAAGTAACTGCTAAACGACATCCACGATGTCCCATCATTGGATTAAATTCATGAAGTGAAGATATTATTTCTTTTATACGTTCAACGCTCTTATTTTGTGCCTTAGCTAGCTTTTTGATTTCTTCTTCTGTTTGAGGTAAGAATTCATGAAGTGGTGGATCTAAATATCTAATTACTACAGGATAACCTTCCAAAGCTTCATATAATTCTTCAAAGTCTTTTTGTTGGAATGGAAGAATCTTATCTAATGCTTTTTCTCTTTCTTCTAAAGTATCTGCTACTATCATTTCACGGAAAGCAGCAATTCTTGATTCTTCAAAGAACATATGCTCAGTACGACATAATCCAATACCTTGAGCACCTAACTCTCTTGCTTTTCTTGCATCTTGTGGTGTATCTGCATTAGTTCTAACTTCTAAACGACGATATTTATCAGCCCAATTCATTACTGTTTCAAATTCACCTTCTACAGTAGCATCAACTGTTTTAATTTGTCCTTCATAAATATTACCAGTTGTACCATCTATTGAAATAAAGTCTCCTTCTTTAATAGTCTTACCAGCTAAAGTAAACTTTTTATTAGCCTCATCCATTGCAATATCACCGCATCCAGATACACAGCATTTACCCATACCACGAGCAACAACTGCTGCATGTGATGTCATTCCACCACGTACTGTTAAAATACCTTGTGATGCTTTCATACCTGTTATATCTTCAGGAGATGTCTCAAGTCTAACTAAGATTACTTTATCTCCTTTACCACCATTTCCTTCTCTTTCAGCATCTTCTGCAGTAAATACTACTCTACCATATGCTGCTCCAGGAGATGCACCTAATCCTTTTCCAAGAGGTACATTTTTCTTTAATTCATTTTCATCAAATTGTGGATGAAGTAATGTATCTAAGTTTCTAGGATCAATCATTGCAACTGCCTCTTCTTCAGTTCTCATTCCTTCTTTTACTAAATCAACAGCAATTTTTAAAGCAGCCTTAGCAGTTCTTTTACCATTTCTTGTTTGTAACATGAAAAGTTTTCCATGCTCTACAGTAAATTCCATATCTTGCATATCACGATAATGTTCTTCTAATTTTTTACATACTTCAACAAACTCTTTAAATGCTTCTGGGAATTTTTGTTCCATTTCATTTATATGCATCGGTGTTCTAACTCCAGCAACAACATCTTCTCCTTGAGCATTAGTTAAAAATTCTCCAAATAATCCTTTTTCTCCAGTAGCTGGATCTCTAGTAAATGCAACTCCTGTTCCACAATCTTCTCCCATATTACCAAATGCCATAGATTGTACATTTACAGCAGTTCCCCATGAATATGGAATATCATTATCTCTTCTATATACATTTGCACGAGGATTATCCCAAGATCTAAATACTGCCTTTACTGCTCCCATTAATTGTTCTTTTGGATCAGTTGGGAAATCTTTTCCTATCTTTTCTTTATATTCATTCTTAAATTGACTAGCTAATTCCATTAAATCTTCAGCAGTTAATTCTACATCTAATTTAACTCCTCTTTTAGCCTTCATTTCATCAATTAATTCTTCAAAGTATTTTTTACCTACTTCCATAACTACATCTGAATACATTTGAATAAATCTTCTGTAGCAGTCCCATGCCCATCTATAATTGCCTGATTTTTCAGCCAATGTATTAACTACTTCATCATTTAATCCTAAATTAAGTATAGTATCCATCATACCTGGCATAGATGCTCTAGCACCAGATCTTACTGATACTAATAATGGATTTTCTTTATCTCCAAACTTTTTACCAGTTATTTCTTCTAACTTAGTAATATACTCATTAATTTGTCCTTTAATTTCATCATTAATTTCTTTACCATCATCATAATACTTTGTACAAGCCTCTGTTGTTATAGTAAATCCTTGTGGTACTGGTAGACCAATATGAGTCATTTCAGCAAGATTTGCTCCCTTACCTCCTAGAAGTTCACGCATTGATGCATTACCCTCTGTAAATAAATATACGTACTTCATAATATCCTCCTTACATTACTCTTTTAGTATATTAAAAAAAGCATGTAATTTCAATCTATTTACATGCTTTATACTTAATATTTCTTTAATACTTTATCTAAATTTTTAATTTTATCAGTATTAGCTACAAATGTTAGCTGAACATCTCCATTATAAAATGAAGTACGAGTTGAAATATATTTTACGCCATAAGTCTTTTTATTTGTAGAAATTTCTACTTTATATTTTCCTAAACATTTTTTAGCAAGATTAGTAATCTTATTACCATTTTCATGTAGAGCAATATCCTCATTTATTTCTACAAGATCATTGCTTCCTTCTTTATACAAGCCCGCGATTACACGTCCATTACGAACAGCAAGAGGAAACTGATTTTTATTACGATAATGTTCTATCAGAGGCGATGCTAAAGTTTTTAGAACCAATTTATCTGGTTTTGGTAATTTATAATACTTATCAAAAGCATCTAATAAAATATTACGTTTATATTCTAGTTGTTTTTCGTAACTAACATGAGCTAACCCATATGCTCCACTTTCTGCATATTCTTTTTTTACCTCTACTCTATATGGACTCGACTCTTTTACTTTAACTAATTTTCCTATAATGTATTTTGGCGTTTCTTCGATAATTTCACAGACAATTACCTCATCTGGAAGAGCACCTTTTACAAATGTAATTTTCTTTTTGTAATAACCTATTCCTTCACCATTAATACCAATTTTTTTAATCGTTAAAAGAACATTTAATTTTTTACCACTATTTTTCTTTTTCATTTTAACCTCTTCATAAAGATAAGCTGAAGAGAAGTAAACTACTCCTACCTCAGCTTATAATTTTTATTTTATAGTTTTAATTTCGTTATCTAATTCTTCTACTAAAGCAATTAATCTGTCAATTTGAGTTAAATCAACCTTTTCAGGTTCAATATTTTCTAGTTCACTCGCAAAATCTTCAAATTTAGTTTTTAATTCTTCTAAAATATTATTAGGCATGATATTCTCCTTTTTTCTTCTCTATTCCATTATAATATAAATCGACAAAAATTCAACTCATAATGCTAAATTACTAAAAGTTTTT
>ERZ773061.1082-NODE-1082-length-10436-cov-27.523842_pt1 | contig 10436 bp, 13 predicted proteins | sample MGYA00580627_ERZ773061 | MGnify/ENA primary metagenome ERZ773061 (study PRJEB29015, sample SAMEA2738119) | human oral metagenome | biome: human oral; feature: human-associated habitat; material: saliva | place: China | collected 2223 ...
ATGGAAATTGCTGATTTCCTTGTCCCACAAGAAAAAACAGAAGAATTTTTCTACGCCATTTTGGATGAACTCGAAATGCCAGAAAGCTTCCTGGATAGCGGGATGCTGAGTTTTCGTGTGACGCCAAAACCAGATAAATTGGATGTTTTTGTTACCAAATCAAAAATTGACCAACAATTGGATTTTGAGGATTTGTCAGATCTTCCTGATATGGAAGAGTTGTCGCGCATGACGCCAGATGAATTTATCAAAACCTTGGAAAAAACAATCTCTGATAAGACAAAAGGGGATGCAGAAGCTATTCACCATTTGGAACAAGAAGAGTTACGGGACAATCAAGAACAAGATCCTACATCTGAAGCACCAGTAAGTCAGTATATTTATTACATTTTGCGTTTTTCAAATATACAGCAAGCAGTTGCCTTTTCAAAAATGGTAAGCTTTCCAGTGGATACCTCTGAATTATACAAAATGGGATCCGATTATTATTTAACCGTCTTGATCGATACAGAGGATCAACCAAATCAATATCCAACCTGGTTACTTGCTATCATTCGGGAGTATGCGGATGATTCAGAAGTGACACGGGCAGTTCTGCAGGAACATGGTCATTTATTAATGGTGTCTGGTGCGATTGAGAATTTGAAGAAAGTTGCTAGCTTATGATGTCCTTTTCCTTGCAATTTGTTCTGGTGCTGATTGGAACTTTTATGATTGCCTTGGTATTGACGCCCTTGGTTCGCCTATTCTCCTTTAAGATTGATGCCGTAGATTATCCGAATGCACGTCGGATCAATACCAAGCCCATGCCAAGTGCGGGTGGACTGTCTATTGTGATCGCTTTTTCGATTGCGACTCTCATCTTTATTCCTATGCTGACATCCACTACCGCACCAATCAAAAGTTACCTATCCTATACCTTGCCGGTCGTGAGCGCAGGATGGATTATCGCACTCACAGGCTTGATCGATGATGTAAAAGAGTTGTCTGCCAAGAAAAAGATGATCGGTATTCTGCTGGCAGCGAGTCTGGTCTGGTTTTTGACAGATTTTCGGCTGAATGATTTCAAGATTCCATTCGGTGGCCCCTTACTTCATTTTGAACCATGGTTATCGTATCTTTTGACGGTGATTTGGATTGTTTCTATTACCAATGCGGTCAATCTGATTGATGGATTAGATGGCTTGGTGAGTGGGGTCTCTATTATTTCCTTGGTGACAATGGGGATTGTGTCCTATTTCTTTCTACCAGTACCCAATCTCTTTCTGACCATGACGATCTTTGTCTTGGTTGCGTCCATTGCAGGTTTCTTTCCCTTTAACTACCATCCGGCCATTCTCTATTTGGGAGACACCGGTGCCTTGTTTATCGGATTTATGATTTCTGTCTTGTCCTTGCAAGGCTTGAAAAATGCGACAGCTGTTGCGGTAGTCACCCCAATGATTATCCTCGGAGTACCGATTACAGATACCTTTTTAGCCATTATCCGTCGGACCCTGTCTGGTCAAAAATTTTATAAACCGGATCGCAATCACTTACACCACCGACTTCTGTCTCTGGGCTTGACACATCGGGGAACTGTACTTGTGATCTATGGAATTTCGATGATTTTCTCCTTGATTTCTCTCTTGCTCAACATCTCGAGTCGCATTGGGGGCGTCCTACTTGTGATCGGGCTCTTGTTTGGAGTAGAGTTGTTAGCAGAATTGATCGGGGTACTGGGTCCACATCATAGTCCTTTGTTAAATGTTCTGCGCTATATAGGGAATTCTTCCTACCGGGAGGAAGTTCGTCAAAAACGAAAAGAAAAAACTAAATAAGAATAGTTCTAATCAAAAGAAAAGCCATTTGGGCTTTTTTTTGATATACTTGAAAGTTATAACATAAAGATACGCAAAACCCTTGATACACAAGGGTTTTGCGTATCTCGGATTTAAAAATGTTCTCCTTTTTAGGAACTTTTGATATTATTTAGTGCCGTTTCGAAGATTGAGACGGCTTTTTTTGCACTCTCTTTTGAGAGGTGACTATATGTATCCATTGTCATGGATAAGGTGGAGTGTCCTAAACGGTGCTGGAGTTCTTTGTAAGGGATACCAGCATTTAATAACAAACTAGCGTGAGTGTGTCGGAAACCATGGAAACCAATGTCGGGAACGTTTGCCTCTATGAAATGCTTTTTTAATCTAATCCCCAGAGTTCTATAATCAGAATATTTTTTGACTATATTTGAAAAAACTACTGTTTCATTTTTTCCAATTTTCCAAGCCTCTTGAATTTGTTGGCGCTTGTATTGCTTGAGCATTGTAACAGTCTGAACGTCAATATCAATATCTCTAATACCACTTTTAGACTTTGGACTATTCGGAAATTTTCCTAAGTTCAATGTTTTAGTGATATGAACAACAGCGTTATCTAGATCAATATCAGACCATTCCAGCGCCAATGCTTCATTAATACGGCAACCCGTAGCAAGTAGAAACTTGTATAGAGTGACACAAAAGAGATTTTTAAATCTTGTCTGATCCAAACTATCCAAGTATTCGAAGAATTGTTTTAATTCTGAATCTGTGAAATGCTTTGTCTTTACCTTATTCTTTTCTTTTTTGACTTTGGGAACTATTATATCCTTTGCTGGATTGAATGGAATAGCTTGTAATGAGGTTCCATATTGTAAAATACTTTTATTGTATGAATGAAGCCGAGCATATTGTTTAAAACCATTGTTGTTTTTGTTGTAATCATTAGCCCATTTGTTCACTTGTTGCTGAATGATGGCAGGGGTCAACTTTTCTAGTTTGAAATCTCCAAATGCTGGGCGCAAGTATCTTTCTATTTGCGATTTAATAGATAATTTTGAATTTGGTTTGATCGTGGGAGAGTATACTTCCCACCAGCTATCCATTAATTCGCTGTATGTTTCAAATTGAGTAAAAGCGGTACGAGTTGCACCATTCTTTTCAAATTCAACTTTTGCTTGTAAAGCCTTACTCTTAATTTCTTTCTTGGTACGGGCTGAAATGGTTGTTTTAATCTTCTTACCCGTGATTGAATCGACACCAAGATATAAGCTGGTGCGGTACACTATTGTACCGTCTTTCTTTTTGTATTCTGTAATATTCATGATCGAAAACCTTTCTAATTCATCAGCAGGCAAGCCGTGTTATAGGTTTTAGAAAGTTTTCGTGTATCTGAATTAGTTATTTATCAGATGATTTTTCCTTTATCTTTTCGAGTGCCTTTTTTCCCTCTTTGTCTAGTATATGAAATGCAAATATCATAGCACTAAAGGCAATGATCGTACAAGCAAATAAAAACCAGTCAAACAGTTCACTATTTTTCAATATCTAACCTCTTTTCTAATTAAGCAGTCATATTTTCAGACTTTTAATAACTTATTTTTTAAGTTTTACTTTGTTTGGGGTGGCAATTGCTTTATCAAAGTAGGAAATACTGACATGTTGTTTATCAATATTCAGGATAGCAAGCCAATCACTTATAACATTCTCTAGTATCTCCTTATCTTCCTTTCTACGACTCCATATATATCTATCAAAATCTCTAAACTGTTCTGATGATCCTGATTGATATCCATGTTTTATTAGAATGTCTGTACGACTAAAAGCATCAAAAAACGTATCTACAGTTATCGGATCAATAACAATTTCTCTATCATGATCTGTAATTATGGCACGGAAACCAGTAAATAAAGGTGCTTCATTCTCTTTATTTAGTTTAATAGCACAATACTTTAATCTGGAAACTTCGTTTAATGTTTCAGGGATATCTTGATTGATATCTAAAACAGTATAATCATAGCCTTGTAATTCAACTGCAGGTATTGAGTTCCCTAAAATATCTTTAACAGGTTTAGTACCAATGTCATATCCTAATAGGTAGGCGTCTGATACGCCAAAGAAATCAGCAATTTTTTCAGCGTTATTTCTACGAATTGCTGTTTCTCCATTTTCCCACCGTTGAATAGTTCTTAGATTTATATTCAATTCTTGCGATAATTTATCTTGAGATAGCCCCTTGGCTTCTCTGAGTTCTTTAATTCTGTTCATAGATTTACCTTTCATTATACATTATAATCTATTACGGCATAAAAAGCCATAAAAAACTAAACTAAAAAAAAATCTATTTTTTTTTCTTGACTTACGGAATAAAATGTCGTAGAATTATAATCAAGATAACGGCACAAAGTGCCGTAGAAAGGAGAAGCCCTATGATTGTTACACAAGAACAAGCAAAGGCATTGCGACGCAAAAAAGCAGATTTACAATTAAAAAATTATGAGTTTGCTTCTGAAATTGGTGTAGCACCAGGAACAGTACCTAAAATTTTAAATGGTGACTACAAAGCTCCAAAAAGAATCTATGCGAGTTTAATGGAATGGCTTGCAAAAGATTATTGAACGCAACAAAAAAGGCTCACAGTCGCCAAACTATCAAGCCTTTTTCAATGATGAACTAAAACACAACACAAAGCAGGCAAGCCGTGTTATAGGTTTTAGCAATATTATTTACTTAAATTATACCATATCTTGGTATAGAGCGCAAAAAGTTGTACAGGAGGTACATAAAATGGAAACAGAAAAAACAGAATTAGAACTAACAGAATTGGAATTAGAGGAATTTTTAGAAGAAGTGGAAAAAGTTCATGCACAATTAAGATTTAACAAAATTGTACAAGAGATGAAAGAGAATGATCCTAATCTTTATCAGATCCTATTTGATTTTCTACATAAGAAACTCTCTCTTGATGAATTGAACGACTTTCTTTCATTGGAGGGTGAAGCACGGCGAGCATATATAGACAGCTACCAAGCTAGATAAGGAGATCTAAAATGATTGATGATTTATTAGGCATTGGAATTTTCTTTCTATCATTCGTGAGTATATTCTTCCTTGCTGAGTGTTTCCATGAGTGGGCTGTAGCTTACAAGAAAAGGGGATATATCAGCAAAAGACAGCTAAAACGTATGAAGAAATGGCTTGAGATCATGGAGGCTAGATAATGGCATACCAGCAAGAAGAACGGGAAACGGTTGTTAGATATGACGAGCTGGAAAATACTTGGTATATTGAAACAAACGTAAGACGGCATATTTCAAAGTTTTTGAAGATGGCAAAGGCTTTTGAAGAGTTGATAGAGGAAAAGGAGGCTGGGCGAGTTATTTCAATTCGTGCCAAACTTTCAGACCTTGACAATTTTTCAGTAAGTCCATTTGTCAGAAACAAACGCAAAGGACAAACTAACAATTTAATTAACTCACAGAATCGATTTTGAGGCTCAAAACTAGCCCTTTAATCGGTGAAATTCAACTTGAAATATAACAGGGGTGTGATTATACCTCCCAAACGTGCAACCGCAGGAAAAACGATTTTAGAAAGGAAAAATAAATGTTTAGTTTAAGTAAAGAAAGTGAACAAGAATTAAGTCAAGGAGTTTTGACTTTGATTGATACGTTTTTAAAGTCACAAGATAAAGTTTCTCAGAAGACTTTGGGGCTTATGACAGCAAAACAATTAAAAGATGAGTTAGATATAAAGGACAACACACTAAAACGGTTTGAAAGAAATGGCTTAAAGCGCTACCAGCCCCCTCTAGAGGATACACGAAAAGCCTATTATAAAGTAAGTGATGTTTTGATCTTTTTGGGGGCTGATAAATGAGAACAATAGAAGTTACTGTCCACTCTGATAAATTAACAGCATTGGATTTTCTCAAGGACAATCCAACTTTGGTACTGAAAAATGGAAACTATTTTAAATTTGTTTATTTTGAACCAATTGGAGCAGGATTGACAGACTTTCGCACTAAAGGGATAACGATAAGACTTTGTGATAATCAACAGAAAAATTCTCATTGGAAAGTTGCGAGAAAGATCTATCCAAAATTTATGAAGCCTGAACCATTGGCAGTATTGCAAAAGTTAGAGGCTGGTAAGTTGAATGAAGAAAGAGAAAATCAAGCAATAGAATTAAATGGCTGGTTATTCGATATTATCACTAATGGAATCTATACCAAAGAAGATACAGCGCTTTTTATTCGGTTGCTATTCCTGCATGGTTATAGCTTCGAGCAGGTTACACAGCTATTCTCTTCGATTGTGAAACGTGTGGCACTTGCAAAGTGCTTTCTAGAGCAAATGAAAATAATTTATAAGGGGGTGAGTATTTGAACAATGGCTACGACAATACACAACAATTGTTAAATCAAGGATTAACTGATCTTACAGCGATTAGAGAAACAGAACAGAATAGTTTAAACCTTGACCAAAAAGCAAAGGGTGACGGCTACGCTCCTATTCTAAACAATCTCAGAAAAATCCTTGAGCGTGATACTCGGTTAGCTGGTAAGCTGAAATACAATGAGTTTACAAATGAGATAGATATTTCAAACTCTATCAATTTGAATGGTGCTACTCGTCTATATGGGGTTGCTGATGACGCTCTAATAAAAGAAATTCGCTTGTATATTGCCCAAAAGTATAAGATCGATTTTAAAAAGTCTGATATAGCTGATGTAATGGAGGTTGTAGCTAGATCGAACCAATACAACCCATTGAGATCATTCTTACTTGAATGTGAACAAGAGTACTCCCATTTAGCAGATCAGAAAGATCCATTTGATATCCTACGATATTATTTAAACGTGAAAGATAATCAATACAATCGAATTATCTTTGATCTGTTCTTTCGTGGAGCAGTTGCCAAAGTATTTGATCCAAGTATAAAGTTTGACTTTGTACTTGATTTAACAGGCGAGCAGGGAGTAGGAAAGACACAGTTTTTTGAGCAATTATTTACAGATCAATACTTTACAACCGTGGATACACTCACAGAAAAAGACGATAAAGCCCGAATGGTGCGGAATTGGTGCGTTTTTGATGATGAGATGATCGCAACTAGAAAAGCGAGTTTCCAAGTATTAAAACGGTTTGTGACTGATAGAAAAATTGAATTTCGTCCACCTTACGCAAGTTCAGATAGACGATTGATGAAAAACTTTGTATTTGTGAGGGCTACTAATCAACCTGATTATCTGAATGATCTGACAGGGGAACGTAGGTTTTTAGTTGCTGAGGTATTCAAAGATAACTCTTACCGAGGTAGAAAGTGGTCTGAAAAGGATCGTAGGGCATTCTGGGGCGCTATGGTGACAGCATGGAGAGCAAACCAAACATTAACCTTATCAGACAGTCAAGAACACCTTATAAACACCGTAAGAGAGCGCTATAAGGTAATAGATGATGAACTAGAGGCACTTGAAAGGTATCTATCAACTCCTTACCCTGAAAGAATGTACTTTGCCCCAATCAATGACGGTTTGAGAAGAACTTATATCTATGAGATGATGAACAATGGAGCTTACTTAAATGGTAATGGGGAAGAAGTCAAAATAGATACAGCAAAATATGGGGAGTTAGTTCCCCGTGAAAAAATGTCAATCGCACTATTTTTTAAAGAGGTTTTTCTGATTGATAAGCCAACACCGCAACAAAATGCAAAGATACGGCTTGCAATGCGTGGTAATCATACATGGGAATACAAGAGAAATATCAAGTTCGGAAGAACTCCGACCTCAGGTTTTCAGAAAGTAGGAGAATCAGAATGAGAGTAGAAAAATTAAATAAAATGTTCCTACCGCCCTAACTCTTTGAGAGAGTAAGAGTTTCGAACGGTTCTCGTTCGTGTGGGAGGAATTGTTTAGAAAAAATTCTACCACCCTAACCCCTTGAGGCTCTAAGGATAAAAGGTACTCGGTAGGAAAATAATAATATTTTTAATAATAATATTTATTAATGAATTAAATAGGTATTGTTGTTTATATAATATTTTTGTTGCTGAAATTTTTCCTACTTTCCTACCAAGTGTTTAAATCGTTGATATAATGGGCTGGGATTGGTAGGATACAACTCCTACCCTTATCCTCCCAAACAAACAGATCCTACCAATGGAGAAAACAAAAATGCATGAAAAAATTTTGATCGAAAAAATGGAAGATGGCTACCTATTTTATTTAAAAAATGGTATAATAGAGAGTGTAAAAGTTCCAGCGTACGGGAAACTTACACTAGTCTATCAACATGGCAAGGTGTGCTATGTCGAAAAGGCTGAAACAATAAAATAGATCTATCGGAACAACCGAGGGTGAAACATTTCGTGAAGATTGCATAGGCTTCATGAGAGTTCATTCTCGGTTTTTTGATTAGGTACAGAAAGAGGTAAAAAATATGACATTTACAACTATTAAGAGCGAACTCAAAACATTCGCAAACAAGAAAGTAGACTATATGCGCTCATACATTGAGTTACAGGAGAAACTAAAAAAAGAGGTTGCTGAGGGCATGAAAGGGAGCAAACAAGCACAGATCGAACTAGCTGACCTCAAGAGCGAGGGAGAAGCGTACTCACAGAAAACCTATGATAAGATCATGTCTGATATCGAGCAAGAGCGCACTAAACAACTTGAAGAACTCAAATCAGAAAAGAATAGCGTGACTGCTGATGATGTGGCTGAATTAATGCTACTTGAAAGCACAAAGGATATTTCATGGGAAGAGTTTGAAGAATACCTGGAGAAATACAAGAACAAACCACTAGCAATTAAAAAGCTGGGAGAGATCGCCAAAACTCATTCAGATTTATCATTCTTTGACTATGAGAAATACAATATTAAAGATCGTACCGAGAAGTTAGCTGAGTACTTAAAGAAACAAGCTAAAACTTATCACAGCGAATTTTTAATTAATGGCGATAATATGTTACTTGTCACAGCGGAATTGAGTTTAGAAATTAATGAAACGGCTATAGGGCGTTTCTTTGAAGAGAATGGGCTTTAAAATTGTCTGAAATTGCCTCAGAATGTCCGATAGAGAGGGGGTAGGCATGGAAGAATTAACGTTAAAAGAAGAAAAGTTCCTGACGGCTTTAATGCTTGCCCCAAATATGGGCAAGGCTTGCGAAAAAGTGGGGATCTCTAGACGCACGGCACAGCGTTACATGGCTAAAACCACGGTAAGAAGTGCATACCGCAAGATGAGAAACCAAGCAATGGAGCAGGCTACAAGCAGGCTGAATAGTGTGGCTGTGGACGCTGTGGAAGTCTTAACAGCTATCATGAATGATCCTAAAATCAGCCCATACGCACGGCAACAATCAGCAAGGACTATTCTTGAGTTTGCTTATAAAGCATACGAAAATGAAGCAATTATAGAAAAGCTGGAAGAGTTGGAAACAGTTATCAGTATAGACAATAAGGATATTTAGAGTTGAATAAAAGAGAGCTTTTAAAGAAAATTGATGAGCTAAAACAGATACACAAGATGAAAACGGGTGGTTTTGTCTTGATAACTGAATCAGATAAAGGGATTGAGTATATCAATGTAAACGGCAAGGACTATCTAGACCATGAAGCCTTGGCAGTATTAAGAACATTTTCAGATGATAGTATCATCATATTCGACAATATAGATGATAGCTGGGAACGTAGAACTATTTCAGATGATTTTAAAGAGATGATATTCTTTCCAACTGTGGAAGATAGAATGGATTATATTCGTGTAAATAAGGGGATCAACCCCCTTTATCATGATGAATCTGATCCATACCATACGATATCAAGAAAAGAGTGGCTTGACTCTTACAAAAATACAAGCCCCTGAACCCTATTTGTAAATGTATTTGAAAAGGAGGCAAAACATGAATATAGGGCAGGAAGAAAAAAGGAGTAAGAAAGAGCTTGCTAGAAATGTACTGTGTCAATATCGCTCTTTATGTAGAATAGCTGGGGTTGATTATCTGACAGGCGATTTACTTGATAGTTGCATAGATCAACAAAATCAGCGCCAAAACATGGCTTTAACCGAGGTAAATCGAATTAGAAAAGCTATCGAGGGTATTTCATCGACAATTGATAAACGTATCCTAGAAATGAGCTTTATTGGGCAAAAAAAGGTGTCTGTTTATGAACAAATGGATATACTTTCTATTTCAAGCAGTAACTATCACAGGCGCAAGGCGAGAGCCTTACTTGAGTTTATAGATCATTGGCAATAATATGAACCCTGTTTTATATGAAAAAGCGGTCAAGATATGTTATAATCTAATTAGGTGGTAGGACATCGAGCACCCATAGGTGCGCGGTAGCCTACCATTTTTGAAGATAAAAAAAGCACCGTGTGAGGGTGCTAATTCTTGCCTGCTGAACTCGTAAATGATAGATACCCTACGGGGTATTTTTTTGTGAACTTTTTTAGGAACTTTTTAGGAACTTTGTGAACTGTCTAAGTCGGTATAACAGAGTGGTAAAGTCCTAAAAATGCCTATTTTATAGGCTTCGGAGTTTCAAAATTCCCATATTATCTTTCTTGTGATATACTTGAAAGGTAAAAAAATACTTTGTGATGAAGGAATCTTTGCTTTGAG
>ERZ773061.1083-NODE-1083-length-10427-cov-2.639317_pt1 | contig 10427 bp, 7 predicted proteins | sample MGYA00580627_ERZ773061 | MGnify/ENA primary metagenome ERZ773061 (study PRJEB29015, sample SAMEA2738119) | human oral metagenome | biome: human oral; feature: human-associated habitat; material: saliva | place: China | collected 2223 ...
CCACATATCTAATTGCCTCTAAAAGAGATTTTCGTTTATCATAATCAAAATAACATCAGCATGGATTACTTATTTTAAGTAATGTGTTGTAAAAATAAGCCTTATATTTACGACTTAGCTTTTTCTTTACTTATCCCGTTTTCGATGTTATAATATAACGCATGAAAAAGCTTCCAATTGTCGCCCTCATCGGCCAAACTAATGCTGGTAAATCCAGTCTATTAAATCGCATGGCACACAAAAATATTGCCATTGTGGCTCGCGAGGCCGGTACTACCCGTGACAGCGTAGTAGCGACTATTGATCAAGCTTTTACTCTTATCGATACTGCTGGTTTGAAAAATCCTGAAGATGATTTCGAAGCTTCTATCCAGGATCAAATCGAGGACGCCATTGATTCTGCGGATCTTATTTTGCTTACCGTCGATTCTACCAAATACCCAGATTTCCGCGACAAAGATATTGCCCGCATGGCCCTTAAATCTCGCAAGCCAGTTCTTTTAGTCCTCAATAAGTCAGATCTCAAAGAATCCCTACCTTTTGCCGAATATATCAAATTTGGTATAAAAGCAGACGAAACCTATCAAACTTCTGCCACTACCGGACAGGGAATTAAAGACCTCAAATCACGTATTTATCGCGAATTAAATTCTTACCCAAATACCAACGAGGCTGATTCGGATGAAAAAACCGAAACTGCCATTAAGGTCGCCCTCATCGGCCGCCCTAACGTTGGTAAATCCAGCCTCTTCAATCGCCTCGGCCAAAAACAACAAGCCATCACCAGCTCCAAACAGGGAACCACACGCGATATTAATCGCCTCGAACTTAAATTTAAAGGCCAAACCATTGAATTTCTCGACACTGCTGGTTTGCGTAAACCAGGCAAGCGCGAAGTTGGTATTGAAAAATTTTCTGCCATTCGCACTCTTTCCGCCATTGAAGAATCCGACATCTGTTTGTTACTCGTCGATTCTACCGAGCCACATTCTAAGCTCGATCAATCCCTCGCTGGCCAAATTATCGAAGCCGGAAAAAGCGTCATCTTAGTCATCACCAAATCCGACCTGCTCGACAATTCCACCCCTGTAGTTTCTACAATTTCCGATAAGTCTAAACCAACGGAACTTTCTCAAATTGACAATATTCTTGATAACTTAGAGCACGATTTTAATTTCTTGTCTTTTGCCCCAGTGATTATTACCAGCTCTGAAACTGGCAAAAATGTCACCAAATTATTTGAACTTATTACCGAAGTCGACCTGGCTCGCCACACTGAACTTAAGACTTCCGAATTAAACAAAGTTCTGAACGAAGCGGTAATTTCTCACCCACCAGCTGGCCTGAAAAATACCCATCCAAAACTCCAATACATCACTCAGACCGACACCTGTCCACCATGGTTCGTCATTCATGGTCGTGAAATGGAACTACTGCACTGGTCTTACAAACGTTATCTCGAGCGTTGTATTCGTGAAAAATTCCCATTCCTCGGCACCCCACTTAAATTCTCCTTCCATAATGACCGCAAGAATGGACCACGCAAATCCATCAATCGCACCAAAGATTTACTTTAAATAAATATCTCATATATGAGATAATCACAAAAATGTCAAATCCTCACTCCAAGAACCCGGAAAGCCTTAAGTATCAAAATCTTACGGGCCAAAACCTCAAAAATTCTGCGCCTGCGAAAGCGCTTCGCATTGCTATTTTTACCGACGTTTTTCTCGGCATTCCTGGTGGGATTCCATCCTCAATTCGTGCCCAAAAAACTGCGTTAGAGTCACTTGGCCACCAAGTTACGATTTTTTGCCCAGGCACTCAGCAAGATTTTGAAAATCCTTTATCCCAATTTGGCGCCAATCACGACCCAAATATTATTCTTGTGCCTACCGCCAAATTCCTAGTCAATGGCGCCCCTTTTTCCAAATGGACCAAAGAGGTCGTACGTTTTATCGAGCAAAAATACCCCAACCTCACCAAATCCTTTGATCTTTTTCATATTCATTATGAGGCTACCACCAGCATGGCTGGTCTGATTTTGGCTAAAAAATATCACATTAAAACTATCCAAACCATGCATGGTCGCGAAGATATGGCCATCGCTATTAACGTGCCGCATCCTTTTAAGACTCTAGCTGCTACGGGGATTAATCTAATTCATCGCATCACTCTAAAATCAATCTTAAAGAAATCCCCTAGGCTAAATTATCAAAATCCAGAACCAAAAAAATCACTCGGCCTCAATTATCGAAATCCAGAGCCAAAGAAATCACCAGGCCCCAATTATCAGAACGCCGAGATCAAAAATCTCGCGCCTACTATTGCACGTCGTGAGATGTGGCAAATGATGGTCCGCCAAGCCAATCTGGCCGACCAGGTAATTACCCCCTCCGCCCATTTTGCCAAAAAACTTCAACTTTTCGGTGTTACTCGTCCAATTTCCGTCATTTCAAACGGTATTAATGACCAGGAAATTGCAAATTTCACCCCTCAAATCCGCACCTACCAAGACCACGAACCACTTCGTATTCTCTGGTTTTCTCGCCTCTCTAAAGAAAAACGCATTCTACCATTTTTAGAATCACTTCGAATCGCCCAGGAACTTGAGCCTGATTTTCGTTTTGTTTTTACCATTATTGGCGATGGTAATCAGATGTCAAAAGTGCGAAAATTCTGCAAAAAACATTTCGACGAAGCATCTATTAAAATTCTCGGCACCATCCCGCACCAAGAAATCCTCCAAAAATATACCAAAGACCAACATCTTTCCATCATCAATTCCTACCAGTTTGACACCCAAGGCCTCACCATTTTAGAAGCCGCCGCCTGCAATCTTCCAGTTATTTATGCCGATCCCGACATGTCCGAAATCGTACCAAATCACGGTGGCCTCTGCGCCAAATCTCCAGCGCCTCGCGCCATGGCGGAACTTTTACTCGAAATTTATCACCAACCAGAACTTATTCAAAAACTCAGCCAAAATCTGGCCGCCAGCGAAAAGACTTATCTTCAATCTCATCAAATCGAAAAATTGCTCAAACTATATCGTCAATTATCTTAATACTTCATCTTAAGCTATCCTCAAAATATACATCAAGATTCACCGCCACCTCTATTTTCTCTTGAATTTTTAGAAAAATATGTAATAATTAGCCTAATAGAGGACGCACCTCTATTCTTGGACTTCAAAAATCCAAGCCCCACCCTACAGAAATACCTAAAACGTATTTCTTGTACCTTAAAAAGGAGATAGTTATGAGTGAAATTAAAAGTATACTCAGTGCTCAAACAAGTCTTAAGGAGAAGACCTCTGGCAGCATCTCAAGTGCAGAACCTGTGGCTTACATTTCCACTGAATCCAAGGAAAAATATTACGTTATCGATACTAATATTATTATCGACAATCCTGATATTATTCCTACCAAACGCGGATTTAAGAAATTAGCTATTAAAAATATCGACCTGAAAAACTCATGCATCGTTGTACCTGACACTGTACTTCATGAATTAAAAAGCTTCCGCAACGAAGCTACCGAGCGCGGCTTTATCGCCGGTAAGGTGATTCACCGTATCGACGAGCTTCAGCAATCGGTTCTAGATAATCAGGACAAGCTCGGTTATGACGCTCGCATCAATATTGGCAACCAGATCGCCTTCAAAAACTGCAGCCGTGCTTTTATGGTTATTAAAAGTACTGAATCTGCCACTGTTACCTGGGATTTCGAGCCCGTCAACATGGATGAACAAATCTTCTTACAAACTCTAAGTTTAGCCTCCTGCTTAACAAACACTAGACGAGGAAGAGAGCAGGTCGATGCCTTAAACAGATTAGTTCGTTTAGTAACCAATGATAAGGAAATGCGTGTTTGCGCTTTAGCACATAACATCAAGTCGCTACCTCTAATCACGGATCCAAAATTTAAGTTTACCGGCCGACGCAAATGTGTGATTCCACCAGACCTCTACAATACCTTCATGCAAAAAGGTGGTTTTATTACCTTAGAAGAATGGGAGGAACGGATGCCGAACGAGCCCACCTTAGTTCCCAACGAATTCATCGAGTTTAGCTGCGAAGCAGACTCAGATTATGATGAAATTGGCAACAGTAGAGGCAAATTCTGGAATATCGGACGCTTAGATGTAACTGGTGACGAGGATAAAATCGTCCACCTTAATAACCTCTTAAACGGCAAATTTAAACCATTTCTTGAAGCTATGACCCCCGGACAAGCTATGTATCTAGACTCTATCTATAATAAAGACATCAGACTAATTCTAGCTTCTGGTGTCCCAGGCAGCGGTAAGACATTTATCCCTGTCGTCGAAGGTATGTATCAAGTTCAAACAGGACGATATGATAGTATCCCGGTAATTGCGTCGATGAGTAATATAGCCGATGATGGAGTAGGAACACTGCCTGGCGGGTTAGAAGATAAGATGTCTATCAAATCCGGCAATATTATCAGTGCCTTAATCAGCTACCATAAGACCTTCCCAGATGACCCATGCAATCCCACAACTTTAGTTGAAGATACAGAGCAATCCCTCATGCATCAAGCCTATATCCATAAGAAGAATTGGATATTAGAGGATGACGAGGAGTACACCTCTTATAATGAGGAGAAAACTTACACCTACAGTAGTGGCAAAAAGCACAAGCAACAGAGTAAAAGATTCAGTAAAGATAAATATACCGAAAAAACTACCGCCGATTCTCAGCGCACCAAGCAACAGATTATCGAAAACAAGGCTATACTTTCATTTCAAAAATCATTTAGGTCAGAACCCCTTTTCTACATCAGAGGCAAAAACTATCGTAACGAATTTGTTATCGTTGATGAAGCCCAGAGCATGAACAATAAGGAGATTAAGACGATTGTAACTCGTATTGCTGAAGGCTCTAAGATAATTTTCACAGGCGATGAATCACAGTCTCATCCGAGCGCAAAACATGTTAATCAGTACAGTAACGGAATTCTATTTACTCGTCGTGCACTTAAAGGCATCTCTGGAGCAGCTCAAATCCCCATGGATAAACGAGATATTGTAAGAGATAAACTCATTTGCCAAATTCTAGAGAACATCGAAGCTAAAGACTCAGACGAATTTGACGATGACGACAATAACTATGTTGCAGATTAACCTCTCTAATGCTTCCACTCAACCCATCTATTTTCTTTAATTTTCGAAGCCGTCACCACCCGTGGCGGCTTTTTCATGGTCCAAATATCTACACAATGGATTCTTTTATCTCTAAAACTTTTGTAGTAGTTTTTTTGTCATAAAAATCCAACCAAAAAATTTGCTATAATAGCTCCATGAAATTAATCGTCGGACTTGGAAACCCTGGAAATGAATACAATTTTACTCGCCATAACTTTGGCTTTTTGGCTTTAGATTTTTACTTTAAAACCCGCGGGCTTGAGTTTGAAAAATCCGAAAAATTCCACGCCAAATGGCAAAAATCCGGTCAAACTATCTTTATCGAACCTCAAACCTACTATAATGATGTCGGTTCTAGTATTCAGGAATTCATGAACTATTATAAAATTCCACTATCTAACCTCCTGATTTTATGTGATGATTTTAATCTCGACTTTGGCACCCTGCGTTATCGTGAAAAGGGAACCGATGGCGGCAATAATGGCCTTAAATCCACTATTCGTTCGCTTAACACTACCGACTTCAAACGTCTTCGTCTTGGCACTGCGAATAATGATTTGCGCAAAAAGATGGGCGATGTGGACTTCGTGCTAGGACGATTCACTCCAGAAGAACGCGAAAAACTCCCAGAAATCCTCACGGATATCGCAAAACGCATTGACGATTTTATCCAAGAATAATTTTTATCACTTATTTTTCGTCGCCAAACTTTTCTGAATTCTACGCTGAATATTAAAGTTTATTTTCCAAAGCATCCGCCCGAACATTACGCGTTCCTCTCTGGTAAACCCCTCAAAAATCTCACTGATAAACTTTTTCTGCTCCATTTCGATATAGCTTGCCACAAATCTCCCCTCACCGAAAAAATCTAACTGCAAATATCGCCGATTTTGCGGATTTAGCGCCTTCTTAATAAATTCACGCTGCTCTAAATGATTAATTGCCCGGCATAGGCTAGTCTCACCAATCAGACTACACTCTAAAATTTCGTTCAGATTCCGTTCAATCTGATTATTCTTGAGATAGCTCATAATTTTTACTTCGGTCAAATTTAATTCAAAGCGTTTCGCCACCGCCATCGTATGTAAACGCCGCATCTTCTCCATCCGCGCAAAAATATTCATCGTATCAATCCAAGTAATCGTCTTCGGTAATTGAAATTTTTCTACACACATAACATCCACTCATTATTACCTAACGGTTTCACTAATCCTTTCATCTGAAGATTAAAAATTGTCACACTAAAATCTGAGACCGAAAAATCCTTCTTCTGCTGTATTTGGGCCAGAATTTCTTCTCCCATTTTTATACCTCTAAGCATCACTGAAACCATTAAAGCTTCATTCTCCGTACTACACATCTCCTTAATCTGTTTTAGACTCTCCCTTGGTTTACGAATTTTTAACCCTAACTCATCTAATAATTCGTCCACCTCGGTAAAAGCTACCGCACCCCGTCCTAATAGCCGATTGCACCCCTGGGAATTACTGCGATTCACATCTCCTGGTACCGCATACACAATCACGCCCTGTTCCATGGCATGATGTGCCGTATTTAATGAACCAGATTTCACCCCACCTTCGACCACCACTACTAAATCGGCCAACCCCGCAATCAATCGATTACGTTTTAGAAAAGCCGCACGCATCCCTAACTGACTATTCAACATACGTGATAACTTCTCATCTTTTGCCAAAATTTCTTGTGGCGGATATTCCGATAGCACCATACCACCATGGTCCACAATCTCCCGCGCCAAACCAGTATGCCGAGCTGGGTAAATCTTGTCGATTGGCGTCCCTAATACCGCCACCGTCAAACCACAGGCATCTAACGCCGCCCGATGCGCAATCGAATCAATTCCGTAAGCCAACCCACTCACGATCACCACCCCACGCCTCGCTAGTTCATAAGCAATCTTATATGCCCATTCCTCACCATATTTGGTGTATTTTCTGGAACCCACCACCGCTACGGTCTTCGGTCGCACATAAGCTTGACCCGATATCTTTTCTTGATTATTTTTCTCCCCCTTAGCCTTAGATTTCACCGATTCGCCGGGTGATTTTCCATAATAATACAATATTTTAGGCTTAAGCGCAATGAATTCTAATTTACGCAAAAACCCGTCTTCTAGAGGGGAAATAGATTTGACTTGCACAAAAACCTCCAATTTTGTACTTGATTTTAATATTTTTTACATTTTATGTATTGACTATTTTTATTTATAATGCTATAATACGAATCAGTTAGGGGTTGGAGCCAGAAAAAGGCACGATCTCTAAACCGCACCTAAATAAATCATAATTTCTGTTACTAATATAACAGAAGTTGCGTGTTCTTAAAAGACTTTCGGCTTACAATTTTTCTTTTATCGGTTGTAAGTATAAGTATTACCTCCACTTGAAAGTCAATTTTTAAGAACATAGCAACCCCTATAACCGGCGGGCCCCAATAGAGTGAGGTGGGTCACGCTCCGGGGCTCTCCCGGAATCAATAGAGATGCGTTGTAGGGTCTAATAACCCCAAGTGATGCCCACCCTTACTTGGGGTTTTTTGATGCTTAAATTTTTAAGGTCTAATTTAAAACTCAAAAACTAACCTATAGAACCCACCAGAAATCAGCCAGAAAATTCAACCAGAAAAAGACCGCCCGAAGGCGGTCCCTAAAGCATCTCCACGCAGTTTTAAAACAAGATCCTTTAATAATTCCTCCGACCCCTGAGGCCTGTCGACCGCAGGGAATCGGAAAGAAAAGTGTTATTGGTTCGCAACTGCTGTAAAGAGCAATGTATTCGAATAAGCACCTACTGGAATAGAGGTAGTAGCACTTGCACCGACCGTAATCGTCTTAGCACTACCAGAGGTAGCTGCCGAAGTAGTCTTAGCAAAAATCGTCGAAGCATCCACAGTACCAGTTTGTTTCACTGGATTGTAAGTGGTGCCGTCAGCAGACCAGCCCCAGCCCGTACCAGAAATCGTAGAATTTGATTGACTGATTGAAGGGATTTTATCCGCTACACCAGAGGCAGCTGGCTGAGATAAATCCGTATCCGTCGTCTTGGAAGTGACATAGGTGGTGTAACCCTTACCATTATTGGTAGAGACATTCACCGTTCCAGTCCCAGTATTAAACGCACCGGTAGGAGTAGGCGTAATATTAATATCAATTGAGTTTGGCGTAGTAATTGAGATTACAGGATCAATCACAACGCTAATTGTTGTTGAAGCAGATTGTTGCACTGCCGATACTGGTGTTGGCAAATCAAACAGCATTGGTGATAACGCCGCACCAGATAAAACCATTAATGTTGTCGCAATTTTAATTTTTTTATGGTTTTTATTTTTTATTCTCACAGTATATTTCCTTTCTATACTGCCAGAAAACCTTCACACACCTAAACTTTAACATAAACACTTTGACTTAACAAGTCCTTTTTGCAAGATTTTTTGGCTTTTTTGCAAATTTTTCTAAAACTCATCTCTAATTTATCCCTATAAAATTTCAGCAAATTTAAAATCCGAAAAATTTTTTCTAGTTGACAAGCGTGATAATATATAAGTATATGTCTAAAAATCTCCTCATCGTCGAGTCTCCCGCCAAAGCCAAGACTATTGAAAAATATCTCGGTAATGATTTTAAGGTTCTTGCCTCGGTCGGCCATATTCGTAAAGATACCAAAGTTGATGTGCACGATAATTTCGCCGTGACTTACGAAATTGATCCAGACCATAAAAAAGTCATTGCTGAATTAAAAAAGGCCAGCAAGGACGCTGACACAATTTGGCTTGCAACCGACGAAGACCGCGAAGGAGAATCGATTTCTTGGCATCTTCTTGAGGTTCTAAAATTACCGAAAACCACCCATCGTATTACTTTTCATGAAATTACCAAACCAGCTCTTCAAGAAGCTATCAAAAATCCCCGCACCGTCGATATGAATATGGTCTCCAGCCAGCAAGCCCGTCAGACTCTCGATATGCTCGTAGGTTACGATCTCTCTGGTGTGGTGCGCACCAAAGTACCAGGCGCTAAATCCGCCGGTCGTGTTCAATCACCAGCTCTTCGTCTAATCGTCGAGCGCGAACAGGAAATTGAACGTTTTAACGCTAAATCCAGCTTTAAAGTCACCGGCAAGTTCAGTGACCAAGCTGCCAATATTTCCGATCTCGATTCCTCTGAAATTTTTGAAGCTAATCTCGATAAAACTACTTTTGCTACCGAAGAAGAAGCAAAATTCTTCCTCGAACAATTTAAAGGCGCTAATTTTAAAGTGCAAAATCTGGAAAAAACTGAAGCTAAAAAAGCCAACCCAGTACCACTCACTACCGCTGCGCTCCAAATTGAAGCAAATAGCCGCCTCGGTTTTAGCTCCAAGACCACCATGTCCGCCGCTCAAGGTCTCTATCAGTCCGGCCACATTACTTATCACCGTACCGACTCGCTCAATCTCTCGAACCAGGCTCTCGCCGAGATCGCCAATCTCATTAAAGCCGAATTTGGGGAAAATTATCTCGAAGTTCGTCGTTTTCATACCAAAAATGCCAGCGCCCAAGAAGCTCACGAATCCATCCGTCCGACTCATATCGACGTAGAGGTAGCCGGTAAAAACGAATATGAAAAGAAATTATATCAATTAATCCGAAGCCGTACCCTTGCTACTCAGATGAAAAATGCCGTGGTAGCAAAAACTAGTCTCTATCTCGAGGCCGACACCGTGCCAAACGAACTTTTTAAAGCTACTGGGGAAATGGTGATTTTCGACGGCTTCCTAAAAGTCTACGGTAAAAGTAAAGACACCACTTTGCCAAATCTCCAGATTGGCGACCCAGTAAAGCGTCACATTTTACTCACTAAGCAAACTTTTTCCAAACCACCTGCCCGCTACACTGAAGGCTCACTAGTTAAAAAACTTGAAGAGCTCGGTATTGGCCGCCCAAGTACCTATGCCTCCATTATCAACGCTATTCAGGTAAGAAATTATGTGGTTAAGGGCGAATCCGAAGGCGAACCACGTGATATTTTACAGCTCACCCTCGATGAGTCGAATCAAATTTCCGAACAAACCATTTCGGAAAAAACCGGCTCCACCAAGGGTAAATTGATGCCAACCCCAGTCGGTGAATTAGTCTCAAATTTCCTCTGCGAAAACTTCAAAGATATCGTCGACTACGATTTTACTGCTGGCATCGAAGAAAAACTCGATCTTATTGCTGAGAAAAAACTCACTCGCTTAAAAATGCTCCGCGATTTTTAT
>ERZ773061.1088-NODE-1088-length-10405-cov-4.013430_pt1 | contig 10405 bp, 2 predicted proteins | sample MGYA00580627_ERZ773061 | MGnify/ENA primary metagenome ERZ773061 (study PRJEB29015, sample SAMEA2738119) | human oral metagenome | biome: human oral; feature: human-associated habitat; material: saliva | place: China | collected 2223 ...
AATCCAAATTTCAATCCAAATTCGTCCAATTCACAAACTTGGCGGGTATAATAAAGAGGCCAATGTTCGGATTGACCGAACAAAAAGACACCTACGAGGCGTCTTTGAGTCATCTATTTACAAAGCAAAAAAGGGACTTGCATCCCTTAGATTAGTCTTCGCGTTTCTTACGAAGGGCAAGTCCTGCAAGTGCTGCAGGCAATACACTCAAAGCTCCTAAGATGCTTCCCGCGTCACCCGTAGTTGGGAGTTCAGATGTCTTAGTTGCTTGTGGTGTAGAAGTTTGTGCTTGAGCCTGTTTGGTTTGTGGTGCAGAAGTTTGTGCTGGTTGTGCAGGAGTTAGTGTATTAGTTGATGGTGTTTGTGCTGGTTGTGCACTAGCGGATGGTGCTTGTTGAGCAGGTTGTGTTTGTTTAGCTTCTTGTTTAGCCGGAGCTTGTTGTTCCGCTTCTTTAGATGATGTTTTAACTTCATCACCTGATTTTTTCGCAAACACGTACAATACTTCACCCGCTTTATCATCTTGGCGTGCAGTTACATAGTTGTAGCCATCGATATCGCCGTGAGTTGGTAAATTAGCTGGTGACGCACTTTCTGCATTTTTAAGGTCTTTTCCTGAAGCATCCACCCAACGAACCTTCACTAATTTGTTCTTGTCCATTTTAGCGGTATTAACAGAGTCACCTGAAGATGTTTTGGTTGGAGCTTTGGTATCTTTCGATGTTTGGTCCTCTTTTTTATCAAGGTGTGTATCAGCTCCTTCAGCTTTTTCTGGTGTTGGAGCTTCACCAATAGCTTCTTTAGACTTTTGTTCCGTAGCGTTGGCCAAGGTATTGTCCGGCGTAGGAACGTCACCTGCAACCTCTTTAGAATTACTTGATGATGTGAGACCTTCAGACAAGGTCAAGGCATTTTCAGGGGTTGGAGCTTCAGCAAGAGCTTCACCTTTTGGTTTCGCTTCAGTAGGCGTTGCTGGTTTAGTTTCAGTAACATCACTAGCTTCCTTGTAAAAGTCCAATTGTGGGCCATTTGGCAGGGCTTTTTCATTCCAACGAACAATCGTAAAGTCTGTCGAGGTTGATTTACTTACCTTAGATGCAGGCAACATGGTTTCGTAAACCGGCTTCGTTGGTTCAGGAACATCAGTGCGACCTTCGTTTACAGCGTCCATATAATCACGATATTTTTCGTGGTATTGATTACGCAAGACACGGTTGCGTTCCTCCATAGCTTCACGTTTTTCACTATCATCCGAAGTAGTAGTGGTGCTTTCAGTTGTGCTTACAGCTGCATTCTTAGCATCAGCTTCCGCCTGAGCATTTTCAGCTTCTACGCGGGCAACATCTGTGCGCCAGGCTTCCATTTTGACGTCGTCTCCCTTTTCATGGAGTGCGAGGTCTTGGGTATCTGCAGATGCAGTTCCCGTAGCCATGAGACTTGACAAGGTTGTCAAACCAACCATGGCTGAAGATTTCATTAATTGTTTCATGAAATTGATCCTTTCTACGTTATATCTTCAGTATATCACAAAATCAGCAAAATTGCACGTAATATTGAAAAAAAAATCAAGCCTCAGGCTTGATTTCTTATTTCGGAAAGATTTTTTATTTCCGGCGTTTCCGACGGATAGAGAGCCCACCAAGAGCAATAGAACCCATACCGAAGAGGCTCGTTAACATACCAGCATCTCCAGTTTTTGGAAGTTCTTTAGCTGTTTGTGGTTGTTTAGTTTCCACTTTAGGTTCAACCTTAGGAGTTTCCACTTTAGGTTCAACCTTAGGTTCTACCTTCGGTGTTTCTACCTTAGGAGTTTCAACTTTTGGCGTTTCTACCTTAGGAGTTTCAACTTTTGGTGTTTCCACTTTAGGTTCTTCCACCTTAGGTGTTTCCACTTTTGGTTCCTCAACTTTAGGTGTTTCCACTTTAGGTTCTTCCACCTTAGGTGTTTCCACTTTTGGTTCCTCAACTTTAGGTGTTTCCACTTTAGGTTCTTCCACCTTAGGTGTTTCCACTTTAGGTTCTTCCACTTTTGGAGCTTCTGGTTTCACACCGGTACCACGGTGAATGACCTTGTCAGTTGGGTGGCGAAGAATATGGGTTTGGGTATCGATTTCAGACACAACTTTGCCTTTAGAAACAGAGTAGAATTTGTTAATAGCTTTTTGACCATTCACACCTTCGACCACAACCACTTCTTTACCAGCTTCGAGAGTTGGATCGTCAACATAGCGAGTTTCGTAAGGAATCACTTCATACTCAGTATCCATAACACCTTCACGAGTTCCCACATGAATGATTTCTTCAACAGGTTCTTTCGTCACCTTTTCAGTCGACGTTGGATCCCCAACTTTTAACTTACGTTGAGTGGTCCATGTACGAGTGACTTCTTTGTTTCCTTTGGCACCCGCTTGAACAACTTTTTGTTCACCAAGTGGTAATGTGTCATCTTCAACAATTTTAGTTGTGTATGGCAACTCGATGTTTTCTTTTTCCGTCACAGAACCTTTCACCCCACGGTGAATAATCTTGGTGCGCATGTGTTTGGTCACATGTTCCGATGTTGAAATTGGGTCACCAACTTTTTGGCCTTTCTTGGTCTTGTAGGTAGTCAAAATTTCTTTTTCACCTGTCATTCCTTCGACGGTAACTTTTTCTTCACCTTCCATCATGCTCTCATCCTCGATGATTTCAGTCGCAAATGGAATTGGTTCTTTCTTGGATTCGGTCACGGTACCACCGATACCAATGTGAATGATTTCATCAACAGGCTCTTTGATGATGCGTTCGTTGGTAGAAGATTTGCCATCAGTTCCTGCGGTCCCTTTCAGTTCGAGGTTTTTAGTGCTAGCTTGTTGACCGTTCACATAAGTAGTTGATGTAAGTGTGCCAGAACCCGTAGCGGTATAGTCGATCGTGTAGGTTCCATCTGGAAGTTTTTCACTGTAATCAACCTTACCGTCCTTGATTGGGAGGTCTTTATTGAGCGAGCCACCTTTGATGGTAGCTTTGGTAACCGTCACACCCGTTCCGCCCAAAGTAACTCGAACGGTTTGGTCTTCACCTTTGGTGATGGTTTCCGTTGTTGTAGCTGCAATCTGTTTCAAGATACCGGCTTTACGTTCAGCCGCTGTCAACTCTTTTCCTTTTGGAACTGCTAAGAAAATATTTGGGTGACCAGCTTCAATCATTTTTTTATTCGCTGTTGACGCTTGTGTATCATACACAATACTCATGAAAGTCTTGGCATGGTCTTTAGCCCATTTCGCGAATGAATGGTCAATATCTTCCTCAGTCGTCCAACCATCAGTTAACTGAATGATAACAGGAGTCAAGGATTTATCACGTGAGGCCTCATAAATATCCTCGTAAGGTGTTCCGGCTGGTGCATTTTTGGCGCGTAGACCCAAAGCATTAACAGCATCGACCCATGCGTACCCGGTGTTATGCGACTGTACGTAATCAATGAGTTTCACGGCTTGCGCTTTGGTCATCATAATGGTTGTCGGAGACGCTTTCGGACCATCGCCATACGACGTGTATGAGTTGGCATTGTTGTCTTCATAGAAGGCCAATTGGATTTGGTCCTTATCGCTCAAGCTCTTGATGATGGCATCCAAGTCTTCAAGGATGTTCTTACGGGTACCAAAGCCTGTTGAGCCGGAACCATCTACAGGCATGAAGATGGAGCGACCCTTGGTTTCGGTCTTAGTCGACGTTGATGATTTGGTCGTCACAGTAATGGTCCCAGAACCTTGACCTTGTGTGGCAGTTGTACCCGGAGTAGTGGTCGTCACAATTTCCTTCTCCCCTTCAACCCCTGGGCGCACAACCTTGCGTTCGCCTTCTTTGAGGTTTTCATCCTCTTCTTCAATGGTCTTGAATGGGATTTTGATGATTTTGCGGTCAACCTTAGCGTCTTCTCGGGTTCCGATGGCAATGATTTCATTCACTGGTTGTTTGATAACATTTTCAACAGTCTTCGTCTCACCTTTTTGACCGGCAGACCCTTTCAATTCGACGGTTTTATTACCAACTTCCTTACCGTCAACAGTGACACGTGATTGCAACGTACCACTACCCTTAGCTTCGTAGTCCAACGTGTAGGAGCCGTCAGGCAATGCTTCGCTGAATTCAACCTTACCATCCTTAATAGGGAGGTCTTTTGTGACAGCGCCCTTCAAGGTCGCCTTCGTCACAGTAACACCTTGACCGCCAATTGAGACGTTAACTGTTTGGTTTGCACCTTTCTTAACAACTTCAGTCGTAGTTGCTTTAATTTGTTCCAAAACTTTCTTCGTTTGATCCGAATCAGTAGTGAATTCGCCTTGTGCTAAGAAGATATTTGGGTGACCTGCTTTTTTCATAGCAGTCTCAGCACGACCAGAACCATAAATCACCGACATGAATGTTTTAGCGTGAGCCTTAGACCACTCAGCAAACGAACTATCGATTTCTTCGTCGTACTCCCAGCTGTCAGTGAACTGCATGACTACAGGAGTGTAATCTTTATTACGAGCCGCATCGAAAATATCTTCGAACTCGTAAGACGAACCAGATTGTTTGACACCTTTGAAATCATATACAAGTTTCTGATTCAAAATAGCCTCACGCGTAGTCCCTGTTTTGGGAGAAAGCACTTCTTCTACGAATTTAGCGAACTCATCACGATTCATCATTTTCGTGACCATGCGCTCGCGATCATTGGCGCCATTCGAGAAATAAGATGTCGTTTGGTTAACACCATAGGTGGCAATTTGAATCTGATCGTTTGGACCCATTGTTTGCAATAATGGGATAAAGCTGCTGCGAATACGCGGATCACTACCACCATTTACAGACCCCGAATTATCAATAATCGCAAAAATTGAACGCGGTTTGATTTCATTTGACGTTGTAACAGACGCCTTGGTTGTAAATGATACTTGACCACTTGCGGTACCAGCTTGACCCGGAACATCCGCGGTAGTCGTGGTCACAATTTCTTTTTCACCCTCGACACCCGGCTGGATGACCTTGCGTTCGCCCTTGGCAAGAGTTGGATCTTCCCTGGTTTCAGTTTTAAATGGAATTTTTTCAACTCGACGATTGGTTTCTTCTGCGTGAGCGGTTGTAGCCGTTGCCACGAGAGCGCCCAAAGCAGTCGCCCCCAAAATGAGTTGATTACGTTTACGAATTTGCATGCAAATTAGTTCCTTTCTATTCGATATCACTATTATATCACTTTCGAAAGGAATTGTAAAGTAAAAAAAAAACAACCACCAGAGGGTGGTTGTTTGAGGTTTATTCTTCACGTTTGCGTCGCAAACCAATTAGTCCAAGAAGACCGATACCAAGAGCGAGTCCTGTAGAGGTTGCTTCGTCCCCTGTATGTGGAAGCTCGTCCGACACTGGAACTCCAGCCTTCGGTGTTTCAACGACAGGAACTTCACGTTTCGGAGTTTCCACTGTAGGAACTTCACGTTTAGGTTCGTCCTTAGGTGTTTCCACTGTAGGAACTTCACGTTTTGGTTCATTCACGTGTGGAATTCGTTGGTAGTAGTGCGTGGTAATACCGTCTTTCTTCGTGGTACGACCTGTGAATTCATAATCACCCAAGTTTGGTGCTGGTTCATGATGACCACGTTTAGGGTCTTGAAGGTCGTGACCGTCCCCATCCACATAGCGAGTGATGGAGAGTTCAGGGATTTCAACAATCGGTGCATCGTTTGGCACTTCATGTTTGATTGGTGCGTAGAAGTGAATGGTAATACCATGTTCTTCTGTCGTACGATCCGTGTATTGGTATTCACGAATGGTTGGTTTCGGAGCTTGACGACCTTTGTCAACCTTAGTCAAATCATGGCCGAATTCGTCAACGTATCGAGTGATTTGCAATTCAGGCACATCAACAATCGGTGCGTCGTTTGGTACTTCATGTTTGATTGGTGCGTAGACGTGAGTCGTGATTCCACCTTTAACGTCTGTGCGACCTGTATATTCGTAATCACCAATTGTCTTACGTGGTCCGTTCGAACCTTCTTCAATTGGAAGTAGTTCGTCGCCTTTTCCATTCACGTGACGTGTAATCGTCAATTCAGGAACCTCAACAATCGGTGCATCATTTGGCACTTCATGTTTGATTGGCGTGTAGAAGTGGGTTGTAATACCATGTTCTTCTGTCGTACGATCCGTGTATCGGTATTCACGAATGGTTGGTTTCGGAGCTTGACGTCCTTTTTCAACCCCAGTCAAATCATTGCCAAATTCATCAACGTGGCGTGTGATAGAGAGTTCAGGCACATCAACAACTGGCGCTTCGTTTGGTACTTCATGTACTGACAACCGGTAAACGTGTGTTTGAACATCTTGACCGTCGTTCAGTTTGGTTACACCTGTAAACTCGTAGTGGTCGATTTGAGGAAGAGCATTCACAAAACCATCTGTTGCAGATTTGATTTCGTCGCCAGCCTCATTGACAAAACGAGTCACCAACAATTTTGGAACATCGACTTGAGGTGCATCGTTTGGCACTTCATGTTCAACTGCTTTGTAAACATGCGTTTGAACGGTACCATCTTCCGTGGTTTCTGTACGTCCAGTGAACTCATAGGTGTCACCAATCATAGAAGGCGCAGGAACCAGACCCTTTTCAGCGTCCTTAATTTCACTACCTTCTTCATTCACATAACGTGTGACATTGAGTACAGGAACATCCACTTGCGGTGCTTCATTTGGCACTTCATGTTCAATCAGGTTGTAATAGTGGGTATGGATACCATCTTCGTGTGTACTGCGACCAGTATATTGGTATTCACCAATAACAGGACGTTCACCAACAATTCCGCTTTCGATAGGTGCGATATCCTTTCCATCTTCTGTCACAAAGCGTGTGATTTGAAGTTCTTCTGGGAGGCGTTTAGGAGCATCGTTTGGCACTTCATGTTCAACCACTTTGTAAACATGGGTTTGAACCGTTCCATCTTCAGTGGTTTCCGTACGTCCAGTGAATTGATAGGTATCACCAATCATAGATGGAGCAGGGACATGACCTTCTTCAGCATCCTTGATTTCAGTGCCTTCTTCATTCACGTAACGCGTTACATTGAGTACTGGAACATCCACTTGAGGTGCATCATTTGGCACTTCCGTTTCAATCAGCTTGTAGATGTGTGTTTGGACATCACCACTATCGTTGGTATTAGTTGTACCAGTGAATTGATAGTGTTCAATGGTGTTAGGTGCATCAACAAAACCTTGTTCGGATGCTTTGACGTCCACTCCATCTTCCGTTTGATATTGAGTCACTTTCAACTCAGGAATTTCAACTGTAGGTGTATTACCCGGAACCATGCGTTCTTCAACATTCTTACGATATACGTAAGGAACTTCAATGATTTCACCATCACGAACATCACCCGTTTCATTATCAGGTGTCGTAATCAATTGATAGGTCGTAATCGTAACAGTGCGCCCTTCAGGAGTCACAGTTGCATGGGCTGAACCTTGAATATCTTTAGGTGCCGCCGCATAATAGGTTCCACCCGGTTGATTGGTAATGACTTTTTCAGTGCTTGAAAGTTCATTACCTTCTTCATCCTTATAGGTTGCAATAACAGAACCATAGGTTTGAACGGCTACATTCTTACGATAAACATAAGGAACGGTTGTAACACTACCACCAACAACGTGACCTTCAGCATTTGCAGGTGTGTCTGTCAACTCATACGATGTTGTTGTTCGTTTCGTAAGACCTTCTGGTGTTTTCTCAACCACTTCACTAGACTTGATAGTCTTAGCTGTGGTGGTATAAGCTTCACCGTTAGAAACATTGGTCTTCACATTTTCTTGAGGTGCGAGTTCATTGCCTTCAGTGTCTTTGTAGGTTGCGATGACAGAACCATTTACAGTAACGGTTTCTGTTTTATCGTACACATACGGTACAGTGATGGTCTTACCACCTTCAACGTTACCAATATCATTAGTTGGTGTGGAAACAAGTTTGTATGAAGTCGTAATGGTCTTCGTCAAACCTTCAGGGGTTGTTTGGGTTTCAACCTTGTTCGGAATCGTTTTGGCAGGTGTACTATAAGCCGTATCATCTGGAACATTTGTAAATTCCGTAAAGTTTGGAGCTAACTCGTTACCTTCACGGTCTTTATATGTAGCCACAACGGAACCGTTCACTTTAACATTCTTACGATATACATAAGGAACTGTTGTAACGGTACCATCTTGAACACTACCTGTTGCATTTGCAGGAGTTTCTACAAGTGTGTAGGTTGTTGTGCGTGTGAAGCCATCAACGGTATCAACTTTCGCATCAAAAGTCTTAGCTTCAGTCGTATACTTCGTACCCGGATCAACGTTCGTTTGAACATTTACTTGAGGAGCCAGTTCATTACCCTCAGTGTCTTTATAGGTCGCAATAACCGAACCATTGGTGATTGTTCTCGTACTAGAATCATACACGTAAACAACCGTGATAGATTTACCAGCGATAACGACACCGTCAGCATTTTCAGGAGTTTTCGTCAACGTGTATGTAGTGACAGTTTTTCCATCAAAATCCTCTACGACGCGAGTAAGTGAGCTAGCATCAAGAGGTTTCGTAGTATACGTTTCACCGCCGGGAACACGATCCTTCACGAGTTCAACCGGAGTCAATAATCGTCCAGTCTTATCCACGTGTCGAACAATTACAGAACCTCGAGTATCTTTTTCATACACGTAAGTTACTTGCTTATGTTCATCTACGACATATTGACCTGATTCACTGTCCGAATTAGGACCCATTTCTTTAAACACATAAGTATATCCATCAGAAACGATAGCACTAGGTCTAGTTGTCGTATAAGTCGTTCCGTTCAACCCTTCTTGTTTGCGTGAGCTTTGCAACTGACGACCAGTAGTGTCCACATAATAAGCTGTCACATCACCGAGGTTCTTTGTAGTGGTAATCGTTACTTTATTAGCATCTAAGAACGAAGTTCCGTTCGATGACGTATAAAGTTGTGAAGCAGCTTTCGAATTTGTTGGCGCATCTTCAGGCACACGAACTTTCATGTTTGTGACAAACTTATCACCAGGGTTTAACGTGAGTGGGCTAGTAAATACATAACGAACAGCTGTTACTGCACTCAAATCTGTTGGCGCTTCACCGTAAGTACCGGTTTTAACATTAGCATCCGTCGTATAAACCACCTTGTAGTTGGCTCCATCTGGAACTTTTTCAGCGAGAGCGGCTTTATAAGCACCTTGCGGAACAGACACGATGACATCTGTTAAGGTTCCAGAATTGTTTGAAAAGTTCATGCTACGACTTTGGACTGTAACAACCTTACCAAGGTGCACGCCATTCATTTCGCTTTCAGTAGCTGAGTTTTCGTCTTCTCCGATGTAGAGTTTAGAAGCGTACTCTTTTTTGTACGAAATCTTGAATGGTACTTTCTTCACAGATACTTTTTTATCTGTAAATCCATCTTGCAAGTTTGTCGGTAAAACATTGTCCAGCGTTTCCCCGTTTGCTGCAAGCGTTTGATCTTTAGCTGGAGAAATCATTTCCGAGTGTTTATCCCAGATGGTCGCGTATTGAATTTCGTGAGCTCCTTCAGCTAACGTTCCGTTGTTGCTGAATTCAAATGTCATTTCGACTGATTGACGGTCGATGACACCTTCCTTAGTGAGGGCAAGCTTACTGATAGCATCGATAATACCAGCGTCCGGTGTCGTTTCATACACGTAAAGTGTTTTTCCTGTCCCTTGATAATTCACAAGTTTCGTCAAAGGTTCTCGAACGGGTCCGGTACGATTGGTATAAGATAAGCTATGGTAAGCCGCTGTATCTGGTGATGTCATATTGTTGGTCAAGTTAACTCGCGCATTGGTAATAGTAACACCATCGGGAACAAGTACGCTTGTATACGTTTTAGCAATAGTATCAAATCGTTCAGGAAGGACTTTTCCACCTGCACGCAGATATTGATAGTATGGCGCTAACTCGCCGTAGAATCCGACATAAGCTTTATCACCAAGTTGAAGAGTGGCATCCATTGAGTCGTTACCCATTGCTGCTTCACCTACCCTAATCGCGTGGCGCAAGGTATGTACGAAATCCGTCTTACTATGAACATAAACGCGTTCAGTTTCTTTCATTTGTTCGGCAGTCAGTGCTTTTTGTTCAACGCGAGCACCATCTTCAAGTGTATTACCGTTCCGAACAAAATCAGTACGAAGACCATTAATCATGGTTGTGACACTCTTGTCTTCTACAGCATTGTTCCAACGTGTATTATCTACTGCATACGCAACGTCAGCACCCCAAGAGTAGATGTCTGCGTTGTCGGCTGAGAGAGTCCGGATATCACGAAGGGTAGGTGCTTTGACAAGAAGTTTTTGATAGTTACCGGTGATGTTGACACCTTCAACA